>ERZ1370068.4451-contig-3523_pt1 | contig 89900 bp, 111 predicted proteins | sample MGYA00561227_ERZ1370068 | MGnify/ENA primary metagenome ERZ1370068 (study PRJEB38410, sample SAMEA6850437) | metagenome | study: Metagenomic assessment of the ecological functions of the soil: analysis of the soil microbiota associated with the... | reverse complement strand
AGATGCGCTTGTTCTGAAGAAGAACCCGTCGCAGGTGGCGCACGCCGAGACGCTGAAGCCCATCGCTTCGACTCGCTCTCGATCCCGAGCAGCTTAGCCGAGGCGCCGGTGGCGACGATCACCGTCTTGGCCTGGTACATCATCACCGCCGTCGGTCCACACCGGAACGGCCGGGCGGAGACGTCGACGGGTCGCGACTTCCTCGGCGATCAGCTCGGTGCCGAAGCGCGCCGCCTGCTCCGCGCATGCGCTCCATCAGGTCGGGACCCATGATCGCCCTCGCGGAAGCCGGGATAGTTCTCGACCTCGGTAGTGATCGTGAGCTCGACCGCCCAGGCTGCTGGCCGGTGATCAGCAGCGGCTTGAGGTTCGCCCGCGCCGCGTAGAGCGCGGCGGTATAGCCGGCGGGCCCCGAGCCCATGATCAAGACGTCGTAAACTCGCGACAAGACATTCTCCGGAGGAGGGTTGGCGTGCGGGAGGGCATTCTGGTCCAGGCCGCGTCGGTTCGTGAAGCCGCGCGCGACGGGTCCTGGATGCGAGCGTGGGGGTTCGGCGAGTGCCGTGGCGGGCCGCGCTGGCAGCGTGCAGGCCCTGTCACCGAGCGGGCGAAGCGTCTGGACTGCCGCTCCCGGAGACCGGAACATGGACGCGGGTGACTCGCTCGATCAGGAATTGTTGGCGTCGTTTCTCGTCGGCGCGTCTACGCGATCATCGGGATCGTTTTCGGCGCGCTCGCCACGGGCAATCACGTACGCGTCTGGCGGCTCGCGGCGTGGGTGTTCAGCATCGTCGCGTTCATCGGCTCATCTGGCGTACGAGCGGTTCCATCGGCGGCGCGCGCCGGAGCAGCGGCCGTTCGCGTGGCGCTGGCGGCGGGGCTCAGAGCGCTCTGGGCTCGCGATCGCGTGCCTTGGTCCACGCATCGGGCGAACCGGAACCGACGCTTTCCCGCACTCATGCTCGTCGTGCGGCCGTTGATCACCGCGTTGCCTGCGTTCGCCGTGGCGTGGATGATGGCGGCCGTGAGCGGCACGCGCGAGACCAGAAAGCTCACGCAGTTTGCGATGACGCCCGCGGGATCCACTCGCGGGACCTATCAAGGAGGAGACCCATGTACGTTTCCATTCGCCGCTACAAGGGAGATACGAAGCTCGCCGACCAGCTCACCCCGCGCCGGGACGAGGTCGAGACGTTGATCAAGACCGCGCCGGGCTTCATCGCCTACTCACCTGGTCAAGGCCAGCGACGGCGCCTGTCAGCGTCACCGTGTGCGAATCGCAGAGGGGCGCCGAGGGAGACGAACCGCCTGGCCGCCGACTGGATCAAGAAGAACATGGCCAACGCCAACATCCTGACGCCGGAGATCTACGCCGGGGATGTCGCGATCAACTTCTCGGCCAAGAGCGGAATCAAGCGTCTGAACGAGCGCTCTCGCGCGATGCGTGGCGCGAGAGGAGGTGAACGCAGGGCGGTGTCCCACGAGGTCATCCCGAGTGGGACGCCGCCTCGTTTCGGGGCCGGAGCCCGGACGCTCGTTTCTCGCTAGGGTGACGCTCATGTCCGGAGCGAGTCGTCGTCATCACCGGGCGCGAGAGCAGCGCGCATCGGCGCCGAGACCGCGAAGCAGGTGGGTGCGAAGGGATGGCATCCGGTGCTCGCGCGCCGCGAGCCGGAGCTGCGAGCGGTCGCCGAGCGGGCCGGATCCGGCGCGCTGGTCGTGCCGGCCGACGTCACCCGGCGGATCGAGGTCCAGCGCCATCCTCGACGCCGCGATCGCGAGTTCGGCCACGTCGACGTCTGGATCAACAACGCCGGCCGCGGCATCTCTCGCCCGGTGAGCCAGCTCACCGACCAGGACCTCGACGACATGCTGGCGGTCAACCTCAAGTCCGCGTTCTACGGCATGCAGGTGGCGCTCGCCCACATGAAGGAGCGACGCCGCGGGCACATCATCAACGTGTCGTCGATGCTGGGACGCGTGCCGCCTCGCGATCGCCCGCTCGGCCTACAGCGCCTCGAAGCACGCGGTGAACGCGCTGACCGCGAATCTCCGCATGGAGCTGCGCGAGAGCTTCCTCGACATCCACGTCTCGCTGGTGAGCCCCGGCGTGGTCGCAACCGACTTCGGGCTCAAGGCGCTCCACGGTGGACCGGACTCGCGCTCGCTGCCGATGGCGCAGCCGGTCGAGGAAGTCGCCGCGGTGATCGTCGAGGTGATCGAGCGCCCGCGCGCCGACGTTTATACGCGTCCCGGCATGCGCGGAGCGCGTGGTCGAGTACCTCGGGGCGGAGGACATTGGCGCGGTGGAAGCCGGGCCGCCGTTCGCGACGCCGGCGCGGAGAGATTGAGGAGGCGGCCGGTTTGAGCCGGGAAGGTCCGGCGAGGCCGAAGGGTCAGTGTGTCACGACGACTTTAGTCGTGACCTGGCCGCCGATTCCCGTCAGCCGCGCGAGATAGAGTCCTGGCGGCACCTGGCCGCCGTCGACCGTTCGCCCGCTCCAGCTCAGCTCATCTCACGCGCGGTGCGATGTCCGCGCTCCAGCGCCGCGCACCCAACGCGTCGAAGATCTCGAAGCGAGCGGGACCGGTAATTCCCGACCACGAGAATGCCGTGGCCCCATGGGACGGTGTCGGCCACGCATGGATCATGGCTGTACCGGCGGCATGCAGGACCGGCAGCGTCGGTGGCCTGCGCACATCCCACGCCGAGCGCCCCGATCAGCCCGCACCCGATGGCGTTCGCGAGATAGGAGCCCGAGCTCAACGTGACGCTGTCGTGGGCCATGTCGCAGAACGACGGATTGACGGGCACGCTGTTCACGCCGGGAGTGATGCCCGAGGTCGTGCCCCCAACGTTTCCGAACCAGTCGTTGCAGGAGAGCTGGCCGGATGACGCGCCGTCGACCCACAGGGAGGCCTGGGCCCGTGTTCGCATACGCGATGTTGTGGTGTACCGAGTCAGGAATCGCGCCGTGGACCTCGAATCCGGCGCCCGCGTTCAAATACACCGTGTTGTGATGGACCCGCGTTGCCGTGGAACGAGCAACGATGCCGCGACCGCCGCTCCGTCCGACGCGATTACGTTCCATCGCGTAGGCGCTCGAACAGGAGATTCCGTCCGTTCCGGCATGAACCACGCGGTTGTCGATGATGCTGGCGGCGGAGCGAGACCAGATGCCGAAGCCACCGGTTCCGTCGATGTCATTCTGGGACGCGCTCACGGTGCCGGGCGTCGCAAAATGAATTCCGTCCCCGCCGACATGGTCAACGGTATTGCCGACGAACTCGCCCGACCCCAGGCCCTCGAAGTCGAACCCATGTCCACCACAATCTCGGACCGAGTTGTAATAGAACCGCATGTTCTGGCAGTGGGCACTACTTCCGGTCTCCAGCAGAAGTCCGGTGCTGTCGCAATCGAAGATCTCCGTTGTCCGAGACGATTGCCCCGCAGGCATAGGGGATGACGATCCCGTATCGGCAGTGATGAACATGGTTGCCGACCAGCTGCGCCGTGCCGTCCGAATTCGCCATTCGAATACCCCAGGTTGGCGAATCGGAGACGAAGTTGTCACGCACCGCCGCCGTGCCGCTCCAATTGTGGGGATAGAGCGGGCCGCCGACCACGGTGTTGTTCACGAACTCGAGGGTGTACGGAGTCGGATCGGCGCCGCCGTAGATGAGACAACCATGAACCTCTGAGGGGTGACCCGAAGCCTGACCCGTGACTGGTCAGGCCGGAATCGAACTGGCATCCCTCGAACGTCGCCCCCGTGAAGCCCGACCAGGAGCCCTGGGTCCACACCGGTCCGGTGAAGTGAAGACCCTCGATCCGCGCCCGTCTGATTCGCCGAAAAGCCGCCGATCCCGAGCCGGCCCACCTTTGGAAATGCGGTGTGGTAGTTCGTCGAATACGGCAGCAGCGTCACGCCGCGCGCGACGATGATGGAATCCGGATAGGTGCCGTCCTTGACGATGACGCTGTCGACGCCCGCATCGATCGCCGCCTGAATCGTGGCATACCCATCCGGCACCACGACACTCGAGGCCGAAGCCGAGTGGGGAAGAACCAGGGCAAGCGCGAGCAGGGCGAGGACAAGCCGGAGCGGCATCATGGGGGTCTCCGAGGGGAACAGCAGCCCTGATTCTACGGATTCTTGTGGCCGCCGTCGAAGACGCACCCGCCGTGCCGCGTGGCCAGGTGATGCACAGCAACGTGTTGGCGCGCCCCGTTCCGACTCGCGTCCTGAGAACCGTCGGCGACGCCGACAGCGCGGCCACCGAGCTGGCGTCTGGCGCCTAAGTCGCGAGCCTTACGCCCGACCTCGTCTGCTCGGCCCCTACAACTCCCGCAGACTCTTCGCCAGCGGCTGACGCGCCGCCTTGAGCGCCGGGAAGAACCCGCCCGCCAATCCCATCAGCACCGCGAAGATCATCCCGATCGCCATCGCGACCGGCGTGACGCGGAACGCGAAGGCCACCTCGCTGAACGAGGACCAGTTGGTGGTGCTGGTGGTGATGCCGTTGATCGGCAGCGCGAGCAGGCAGCCGATCAGGCCGCCGATGATCGCGAGCACCACCGACTCGAACATCAGCGAGCCCATCACCGCGAGCGGACGGAAGCCGAGCACGAGCAGCGTGGCGATCTCGCGGGTGCGCGCGCTGACCGAGGCGTACATCGTGTTCATGGCGCCGAAGATCGCGCCCACCGCCATGATCAGCGTGATCAGGATGCCGGCGCCGCGGATCACGCCCGCGAGCAGGCTCGACTGCTCGGAGTAGAACTTGCGCTCGGTGAGCACCTGAACGCCCAGCCGCGGGTCGCTCTCGAGCCGTTTCTTCAGCGCCTCGAAGGTCTTCGGATCGCGCATCTGGAAGGTCACACTCTGGAATCCCTGACGCTCGAACGCCGGGCCGAGCACGGTCTCGTCGCCCCAGATCTCGGACTCGAACGCCGATCCATCGGCCGCGAACTGGCCGACCACGGTGAAGTCGCGCTGTCCGAAGCGATGCTTGTCGCCGATCCGGCAGTTGGCGAAGCGTCGCGCGATCTTGCGTCCCACGATCACCTCGTCGGTGCCGGGCGCGAACATGCGGCCCTCGATCAGCTTGACCTGACTCCGCAGCGCGAACCCGCCGGGTTGATGCCGCGTACCGGAACGTTCGACGTGCCCGGCTGGCCCAATCGCGGCAGGTTGGTGAGCACCAGGAGCTCGGGGCTCACGAGTGAACGGCCGCTCGCGTCCTGCGCGACCTCGGGCAGCGCGCGGATGATGCTCGCCGCGTCGCGGCTGATGCCGCTCGAGATCTCGCTGTCGGCGCCGGTGCGCAGCACCATGGCGCGGTCCGGCGAGCCGGTCGCGACCAGCGCGGCCTGGAAGCCTGCGGCGAGCGCCAGCGCGCCGATCAGGACCGCGACCACGAGGCCGATGCCGGCCGCGGTCGCGAGCGTGGAGAGGGGACGCTGAGACATGCTGCGCAGGTTGTAGGAGATCGGGATGGCCATGGTCGTTCTCTCCTCTTATGCGACGCGCCGCAGCGCGTCGACGACGCGTAGGCGCGAGGCCTGCCAGGCCGGAATCAGTCCGCTGGTCGCGCCCATCAGGAGCGCGATGCCGACGCCGAACGCGACCGTCTTCCACGCCACCGTCATCGGCGGCAGGAGTCCCATCGCGTTGAAGCCGGCGCCCTCGATCAGGAGCTTGGCCAGCAGCGCGCCGGCCAGCCCGCCGCCCACGGTGATGATCGCCGCCTCGATGAGCACCAGACGGAAGATGGTGCCATCCTCGAAGCCCAGCGTCTTGAACACCGCGTACTCGGCGGTGCGCTCGCGGATCGCCATCATCATGGTGTTGGCGGCGACCAGCAGGATCGCGAACACCACCGCGAGCCCGATCACGCCGATCATGAACGGCACGTTGCCATACATGCTCACGAACCCGGCCTGGAACGCGCGCTCGGTCTCGGTGCGCGTCGCCGCGGCGGAGTTCTGGTAGATGTCGTCCAGCGTGCGTATCACCTCGCCGGCGCGGTTCGGATCGCTGAGGCTGAACACGTACCAGCCGACGCGCCCGCCCTGCGGCATGCCCTTCTGCTCGAGATACTTCCAGTGGAACAGCAGCGTGGTCTCCCGAAGGCCGGGTCCTTGGCGCGGTACACCGCGCGGATCGTGAACGGCCAGTCGCCGGGGAAGATGGTGCCGCTCACGTGCACGGTCTGCCCCAGCTTCCAGTTGTTCTTCTTGAACAGCCGCTCGCCGACCACGCACGCCTGCTGCTCGCTCCATGAACCCGGCGAGCTTGGGGTTGACGCCGGGCGGCAGCGGGGTCGGCACCTGCGGCGGGTCGGCGGCGATGATCTCGACGTCGTTGTTGTAGAGCGGGAAGTAGGTCGGCCCGTCGACCGCGAACTGGGCGTAGAAGTTCTTGGGGTCGACCGGGTCGCGCCCGCCGAACCAGTTGGCGTACGAGACGCTCTGACTCCGGGATCGCCGCGATGCGGTCGCGGTAGGCGAGCGGCAGCGGGAAGATCAGCGAGGTGCGGTTGCGGGTCACGAGGCGTCCCTCGCTGCTGATCTGGATCGAGTGCTCGAGCGTGTCGAGCACGCCCGCAGCGCGCAGAACAGGAACAGCGCGATCACCACGCTGAGCGTGGTGAGGATGGTGCGGCGCTTGTTGCGGCCGAGGTTGATCATCACCAGCTTGAACAGGGTTCATGGGGGCTCCCTAGTTGCTCAGTACGCCCTTGTCGAGGTGGACCATGCGCTTCGCGCGCTGGGCGGCGTTGGGATCATGGGTCACCATCACGATGGTCTTCCTGAACTCGCGGTTGAGCCGATCGAGCAGGTCGAGGATCTCGCCGGCCGACTTGCTGTCGAGGTCGCCGGTGGGCTCGTCGGCGAGCAGCACGGTGGGATCGGTCACCAGCGCGCGGGCGATCGCCACCCGCTGCTCCTGCCCGCCCGAGAGCTGGCGCGGGTAGTGGGTCTGCCGATCCTCGAGCCCCACCAGCTTCAGCACGCGGCTCGCGCGCTCCTTGCGCTCGCGCCCACTCATGCGGATCAGGAGCAGCGGCAGCTCGACGTTCTGGTGCGCGGTCAGCACGGGGATCAGGTTGTAGAGCTGGAAGATGAAGCCGATGTTCCGCGACCGCCACTTGGCGAGCGCCCCGCCGTTGAGCCGCGCGATGTCGGTATCGCCCACGACGATGCTGCCGCGCGTCGGTTGGTCGACGCCGCCGATCAGGTTCAGGAGCGTGGTCTTGCCGCTGCCCGAGGGACCCATGAGCGCGACGAAGTCCCCGTCGGGGACGTCGAGCGTGAGGCCGTCGAGCACCGGGATCTGCTGCGCATCGCGACGGTAGATCTTGTGGACATCCTTCACCTGAACCGATGCCATCGCTCCTCCTTGTGTCCTGGATCAGAAATTCGCGACGTATCTCGCTGGCCCTCGTGGCCGCTGGCTGCGTTGCTCCTCCTCGAGGTATCTCCTGGATACATCTTCGTCGTCGCGCCTTGCCAGCGCCCACGATGTCTCAGCGATATACGCCGCGAACTTCTGATCCAGGACACTCTATGAGCCGGCGACGCGCACGCGCGCGCCGTCCTTGAGCGCCGCCGGCGGCGGACGACCACGCTCTCGCCGCCGGCGAGTCCGCTCCGGATCTCGACCTGATCGTTGCGCGAGGGGCCGGTCTCGACCACGCGCGACGAGACCGTTCCGTTCGCGACCACCCACACCCGCGCGTCGCCGGCGCTGCGCACCACCGCCGTCTCGGGCACCATCACGCGCCGCGGCGGTGCGGAGTGTCGGCGCTCCTTCCTGCTTGAGGAACACCACCTTGGCGCCCATCTCGGGCAGGATACGCGGGTCGCGGTCGAGGATCGAGACCTTGACCTGAACCGTCGCCTTGTCGCGATCCGCGGTCGGCACCACCTGACGCACCTGCCCGACGAACGACGTGTCGGGATAGGCGTCGAGGGTGATGCGCGAGGCCTGACCGCCTCGCACCCGCGCGATGTAGGCCTCGTTGACGTCGACCTCGACCTCGAGCGTGGCGAGATCGGCCATGGTGACGATCGCGGTGCGCGTGAGCCCGCCGCCGGCCGACGCGGGTGCGACGATCTCGCCGACCTCGGCGTCCTTGCGCAGCACGGTGCCGTCGAACGGCGCGCGCACCCGCGTGTTCTCGAGGTTCACCTCGGCGAGCTTCGTGCGCGCCCGCGACGCGTTGAGCTGCGCCATGGTCACGTCCACCTTGGTGACGGCGTTCTCGGCCTCGACCGACGAGATCACCTTCTGCTGCTCGAGCAACTTCGCCCTCTCGAGATCCCGCCGCGCCTGGACGAGCTGCGCCTCGATCTGCGCCACGTCCGCCCTGGCGGCGCCGAGCGCGGCCTGGTAGTCGGCGCTCTCGATCCGAGCGATCACCTCGCCGCGCTTCACGTTCGAGCCCTCGCGCACGCCGAGGTACTCGAGCCGCCCGGGGATCTTCGCCGAGACCGACGCCTTGGTGCGCGCGACCACGTAGCCGTTGGCGCTGATGCCCTCGCCCAGGATCTGCCGCCGCCGGTGGCGGATGCCGTGGCGACCTTGACCTCGAGCGGGCGCGAGCGGCCGAACAGGACGAAAGGCCGTCACGGCCACCGCGACGACCACCACGGCCACGATCGCGCCGATCATCCGGCGCGCGCCGGGGCGGCTCGGCGGGCTGGTCACGGTTGATGCGGAGCTGGGAGAGATCGGGTGGCGAGGTCGTCATGGTCCAGGGGGCCGAGGGTGAACGCGAGAAGGTAGGAGGCGCGGGAAGGGCGGTCAAGACGGCGCGGCTTTGCTACGATGCCGGCGGCTCGACGCGCGGAAAGGAGACCCGTATGCGGAGTGGCGGCGCTGTACGACATCCACGGCAACCTTCCGGCGCTCGAGGCCGTGCTCGACCAGGTCGACCGGCTCGGGCCCGACCGGATCCTGATCGGCGGCGACGTCGTGTTCGGGCCGATGCCGTGCGGGTGCTCGATCTCCTGCGGGCGCGCGGCGATCGCGTGACGTTCGTCCGCGGCAATGCCGACCGCGAGGTGGCGCACGCGCTCGACCGCGACGCCGACGATCCCGGCAAGAAGTGGCACGGGCAGTCGCGCTGGGTGGCCCAGCAGCTGAACCCCGAACAGCGCGCCTGGCTCGGTGGCTTGCCGACCACGACCACGATCGAGATCGACTGGCCTCAGGCCCGACGCTCTTCTGCCACGGCTCGCCGCGCAGCGACGAGGAGATCATCACACGCCTGAGCTCCGAGGATCGCCTGCGCGAGATCCTGCGCGACGTGGGCCCAAGCACCGTCGTGTGCGGGCACACGCACGTTCAGTTCGATCGGAACGTGCTCGGCAAGCGGCTGGTCAACGCCGGCAGCGTCGGCCTGCCGTACGAGGACCTCGCGCGGCGCGCGCTGGGCGATGTTCGGGCCCGACGTCGAGCTGAAGCGCACGCCCTACGATCTCGACCCGCGCAGTCGAACAGCTGCGTCGCAGCGAGTTCCCTGACGCCGTGAATTTCCTGCAGCGAATGCTGGTCGAGCCGATGGGGCCGGCCGCCGCGTCCGAGAAGTTCGAGGGCATGGCGATCGAGTCGGACGCGGAGGCGCGCGCGCGGACATGACGCGGGCGGGGCCGCTCGGCCCCGCCCGTTCGTCGATGGCTCAGGCCAACGACCGCGCTCACCGCATCACGATCATGCGCTTGCTGATCGTCCGGTTCGCGACCGTCAGCGAGTAGAAGTAGACTCCCTCGGGCAATGACGACACGTCCAACGACCAGTCGTGGGGCCCGGCAGCGAGCGTCTCGCGATCAAACGGAGTCCGCACCACGCGGCCGGACAGGTCGTGGACGCGCAGCGTGACCGGTTGGGAGCGAGCCAGCGCGAACCCGATCGTCGTCATCCTGCGCACGGGGTTCGGGACGTTCTGCAGGAGCGCGATCCCCTCGGGACCGACCACGGGAGGAACCCCAGAAACACCGACTGCCGAGAACACGGCCAGGTTGGGATGGGAGGATCCGCCCGCGCTGCGGAAATCGCCGCCCACGTAGATGCGTGGTCCATCGAGTACGACGGTCCAGGTTTCGCCTCCGGACCTGGGGGCTCCATGGCAGGATGGCGGCGGTTGTGGTGTCAAGCGCCGTCAGTCCGTACTGGCTGGTCAAGTACACGGTGGAGCCGCTTCCGGCCAGCTTGTGAACGAATCCGTTTCCACCGTCCCAGCCGGTCGCAGTACCGGTGGTCTTGATTACCGCGCTGGTAGAAGTTCCTCCATAATAGAGCCGGCTCCCAAGCGCCAGGACGCCACGCGTGATGCCGGGATCCGGGCGCCAGCCGGTGCGCACCGCGCCGGTGGACGCGTCGAGCGCCGCCAGGCCGTTGCGAGGCGTTCCCCGAGCGCAGTGAAGAACCCGCCCACGTAGATGCCGGTCGGATCCACCACCAGGTCATCGACCTCGTTGTTCGGAGCGGGCGGAGTCCATGCCGTGGGAAGGCCGCTGGTCTCGTCGACGGCGGCGAGGTTGACGTGACTCAGGCCGCCGACCGTCGCGAAATTGCCGGCGACGTAGATCGTCCGAGCCGCTACGCGCCAGGGCCTGCACGAAGACCACGCCGCCGCCCAGGTTGGGGTTCCACGCGGTCGCGAGCCCCGTGTTTCGATCGATCGCCGCCAGCGTGAGCCGGTCCTGTCCGCCGATGTGAGTGTAGCCGCCGCCCACGTACACCACCGGCCCGTCGATGACGAGCGCGTTGACCACCGAGTTGCAGTTCGGGTCCCAAGGCAGCAGCTTGCGGGTCTTTCACGTCGATCGCGGCGATGTGGTTCCGCGATTTCATGCCGATCATGTTGAACCGACCGCCCGCATAGAGCGTGTTGTTCCAGATCGCGAGCGCCACAACTTCGACCGATCCGCCTCCAGGGCCGATATAGGCATCCGTTGGCCACGACGTCGGCGGCGCCGCTACTCGCGTCCAGGATCGCGAACGCGAGTCGGGCCGCTCCGGCGATGTGCCTGAAGATTCCCCCACGTAGACATTGGATCCCATGCTGGAAGCCAGGGAATTGATCTCGTCGTCCGGATTGGGATCCCACGCCTTCAAAGGCGCCCGTGGAAGCATCAGAAGGCCGCCAGATTGTTCCGCGGCTGCCCTCCTCCGCGGTGTGGCAATAGCCGCCGGCGTAGATCGTCGAGCCGGTCACCGTCAGCGCCCGGATTTCCGAGAACGGGCCGAGCTGGCGCATCGAAGCTCGTCGCGAGGCCGGTCGACGGATCGAGCGCTTGCCAGACCCGTGCGCACGGCATCGCCGATCCCCGTGAAGGATCCACCCGCGTACACCCCACCACCCGAAACCCTGAGCACGTCGACGATGCCTCCGCTGGCGTGCGGATCCCACGACGTCGCCGCGCCGGACGATGCATCGACGGCGGCGATGCCCGCGCGGGACTGCCCCCGATCGTGCTGAACTGGCCCCCACGTAGACCGTTCCGCCGTCGACGGCGATCGTCCTCACGACGTTGTCGGGGTTGGGAGCCCACGGCAGCACCGCGCCGGTCGCCACGTCGAGCGCGGCGAGACGGTTGCGCGGTTGTCCTCCCATGGTCGTGAAGTAACCGGCGACGTAGAGGTCGATCCTGACACCGCCAGCGCGGTCACGCCCCCGCCGGTGTGCTGATCCCAGCCCGGGTCCCACGATGAGATCGAGCCGTCGGCGCGGATGCGCACCAGGCTGAGCCTGGTGACGCCTTGGACCCTATAGAACTGTCCGCCGACGAACCAGCCTCCTCACCATCCGGCGCCACCGCGGTGACGTAGTCGCCCGATGAGACCTGCATGATCCGACGGGATCGCCGGTGACGAGGTCGTGATCGCCGCCGAAGATCCCGTGAAGGGACCGATCTGCGTGAACGCACCACCCACGTAGAGCACGTCGCCTTCGACGGCGACGGCATGGATCCGGGCCGTCCGCGCAGGGCAGGTCGAGATCGGTGGTCTGGGCGAACGACGCGTCCGCAACACCGATCACGGCGATGAGTGAGAGGGCAATGAGCAGTGGCATCGCTGTGATCCAGGACCGATGCAAGTCTCGATACGTGGCCGGCTCCTTTGCAGGCTTCAATGCGTGACGATCATGCGTCGCGTGATGGTTCTGGTTCGCCACCGTGAGGGGGTAGAAGTATACGCCTCCGGGCAACGACGACACGTCCATCGACCACTCGTGCGGTCCGGCCGTGAGGAGCGCGTGATCGAACGGAGCGCGCTGACCAACCGGCCCATCAGGTCGTGAACCCGCAGCGAGACGGGTTGCGATCCAGCCAGCACGAACCGGATCGAGGTCGTCTTGCGGACCGGGTTGGGAGTGTTCTGCATGAGCCACGCGACATCGGGACCGCCGATCTCGGGAACGCCCGCGACTCCCACCGCCGAAAACACGGCGAGGTCGGGAGCGGTCGTATCCGGCCATCGAAGATTGGGACCCTTTGACGCGCGCGAACTGGCCACCGACGTAGATGCGCGGGCTCCTGAGCGCGACGGCGGAGACGACGCCCTGGACCTGGGGATTCCACGGCAACGCGGCGCCGGTGCTCGTGTCACGCGCCGCGATGCCAAAGTTGTTCCCACCCGCGAGGTAGATCGTGGAACCCTCTCCAGCCAGCGCGTACTCCACGTTGCCCGTGCCGCCGGTCCAGCCGGTGAGTGCGCCGCTCAGCTTGTTCACCGCGGCCGCCCGATTCCGCGGCTGGCCGCCCGCGCTCTGGAACGGACCGCCGAAGTAGAGCTGACTTCCGAGCGCTACGATCGCGAAGACGCCGGTGTTGGGATCCGGCCGCCAGCCGGCGCGCACTGCGCCGGATACCGGATCGAGCGCCGCGATGCCGGTGCGCGGAGTTCCACCGAGCGCGGTGAAGCGCCCGACGACGTAGACGCCCGTCTCATCCACGTAGAATGCGTCGACCTCGCTGTTGGGCGCCGGCGGATTCCACGCCGTGGGGACGGCCGTGCTGGCGTCGACCGCCGCCATGTTGGCGTGAGCCTGACCGCCAACGGTGCCGAACACCCCGCCGACGTAGAGCGTCGATCCGCTCAGCGTGAGTCCCTGGACGTAGACCGTGCCGCCCGCGAGGTTGGCGTCCCACGCGGTCGCGAGACCGGTCGCGCGATCGACCGCCCGCGACCGTGAGCCGATCTCTGCCCACCGGATGTGGGTGTAGCCGCCGCCGACGTAGACGACCGACGGGCCGACCGCGAGCGCGCTCACGACGGCGTTGCAGTCGGGATTCCAGGGCAGCAGAGTGTTGTGCTTCGTATCGATCGCGGCGATGTAGTTCCGCGGCTTCATCCCGGCCATGCCGAAGGTGCCGCCCACGTAAACCTTCTGGTTTCCGGTGGCGAGCGCAGTCACGTTGCAGTCGACGATGATCGAGGACGGCTCGATGGCGGCATCCGCTCGCCACGACGTGGCGGCGCCGGATACGGGATCCAAAGCCGCGATGCAAGCCCGCGGCTGTCCCGCAATGGTGAGGAACAGCCCACCCACGTAGACGGCGGAGCCATCCGTGGCCAGGCTGTAGGACGTCGTTGTCCGCCTCGGGATCCCAGGCCTTCAGGTTCCCGGTCGCCGCGTCGAACGCCGCCAGATTCATCCGCGGCTGTCCTCCGGCGTGTTGTGCATGTAGCCGCCGGCATAGACCGGTGGCGCCCGTGACGGCTCAGGGCCTCACCTCCGCGAAAGCGTCAGAGGTGCGCGTCGAAGCTGGTCGCGAGACCGGTCGTCAGGTCCAGCGCCGCCAGGCTCGATCGGACGGCATTGCCAATGCCCGAATAGAATCCGCCGGCGTGCACGACGCCGCCCGAAACCGCGAGGACGCTGACCAATCCGCCGCCGCCGGTGGCGTGAGGATCCCAGCCGGTCGCCGCACCGCGTCGACGCGTCGATCGCCGCGAGGTTGGCGCGAGACTGACCGCCGATCGAGCTGAACGTGCCGCCGACCAGGACGTTTCCGCCGCTGATCGCCAGCGCGCTTCACCTGGCCGTTGGGATTGGGATTCCAGGGGAGCACGGTCGCCGTCGCAACGTCGATCGCGAACAGGTTGTTCCGGAACTGCCCCCGATAGTCGTGTTGATGGCTCCGCCCACGGTAGTGCGTCGAGCCGGAGACGCGAGTGCGAATACTTGTCCGGCGGGACTGGAGGTGTCCCACACCGGGTCCCACGCGGCGAGCGACCCGTCCGCGAGATGATGTGCACCAGATTCTGGCGAAATATTTTCTGTACTTCGTAGAAGCTGCCGCCGACGAACCAGCCGCCGTCACCATCCGGAACCACCGCGCTGACGACCGCGCTCGGCGTCGCGACCTCGGCGCTGATCGGGTCACCGGTGACGGCGTCGAGCGCCGCGGATCGTCCGGTGTGTCGACCGACGAGCGTGAACTCGCCGCCCAGGTAGAGCACGTCGCCGTCGGCGACGAGCGCACGGACCTTCCCGTTGGTGCACGGCAGGTCGGGATCGATGGTCTGCGAGGACGAGATGCTGGGGGTGCCGAGCGTCAGCAACACGACAGCGGACGGAATGAGCCGACAGAGGACGAAGCCACGCATGGCCAGGGGCCCTTCATGACTGCGAGGGAACGATGTCGCTCTTCCGGGAGCCCAATGAGCTTAAGCCTCGCTCCTCAGCGGAACCACAATTTTCCTGCCGGCCACCCTGCCGCCGCCTTGCGTTCACCCGGGGCGCTGCCTGAGACTCATCCGTTCGTCGCTGCTGCCATGACGTTGACGCGGCCGGGTTGGCTGGATCCGGTCGGCGGCGCCTGGCCACCGTCGCCGCGACTACCGGAGGAACGGAATGCCGTTCGTGATTGCCGAGCCGTGCATCGGCGTGAAGGACAAGTCGTGCGTCGAGGTCTGTCCGGTCAACTGCATCTACGAGGGAGAGGATCAGTACTACATCCATCCCGACGAGTGCATCGATTGCCAGGCCTGCGAGGCGGCGTGTCCGGTGCAGGCGATCTTTCCGGACAACGGCGTGCCCGACAAGTGGAAGAGCTACATCGAGAAGAACCGCGCCTACTTCGAGAACAAGTGACCGCGCGTCGCACGCGACGCGATCGGGCGGCGGCTTCCGCGCGCGCCGCCCATCTGATTTCGGGAGTGACCTCATGCCCGCCGACACGCTGCCGAGCCGCGAGCAGGCGATCGCCCTGCTCCACGAGTGGATCCAGAACCCCGGTCTCCGCAAGCATTGCTACGCCGTCGAGGCGGCGATGCGCCACTACGCTCGCATGCAGGGCGAGGACGAGGAGCGCTGGGGCTCACCGGCCTGATCCACGACTTCGACTGGGAGCGGCACCCGGACGCGGAGCGCCATCCGATGAAGGGCGTCGAGTTCCTGCGCCAGAACGGCTGGCCCGAAGACGTCTGCCGCGCGATCCTCGGTCACGCCACCTACAGCGGCGTGCCGCGCGACACGCCGATGGCGCGCACGCTGTTCGCGGTCGACGAGCTGTCCGGCCTGGTCGTGGCCTGCGCGCTCGTCACCCTGACCAAGTCGCTCGACGAGGTCGAGGTGTCGTCGGTGAAGAAGAAGATGAAGCGCGCCGACTTCGCCCGCAACGTCAACCGCGAGGACATCCTGACCGGAGCCGTCCGAGCTGGGCGCTCGACCTGGACCAGCACATCGCCACCACCCTCCAGGCGCTGCGCGGGATCAAGACCGAGCTGGGTCTCTAGCACCGCGTCCGTCACGCCGAACACCGCACTCGCGGCGTCGTGCGGGTCCTATTAATCAAATCAGTTGACTTTTTTGATCAGTGGACCGACGATTCACGCATGACGACCCGGACCCCTAAGCCACCCGCCATGGTCGTGCTCAAGACGGCGCGGCACCTGAGACCGTCGCGCACCCGCTCCGGCTCGAGATCCTCGAGCGCTTACAGCTCGACGGTCCCGACTCGATCGCCGGCCTGGCGAAGAAGCTCGATCGCCGTCCCAACGCGCTCAGCTACCACGTCCTGCTTCTCGAGCGGGCCGGCGTGCTGACGCGGGCGGGATCGCGGCGATCCGGCCGGCGCGACGAGGCGATCTACGATCTCGCCGCGGCCAGCATCGCGCTCGGCATCGATCCGCGGTCGAGCCCGATGCGTCGCGCCGCGACGCGCTCGGCCGGCGTGGTATTGCGTATGGCCCATCGCGAGATCCGCCGCGCGCTCGAGGACGGGATGTGCTCGGCGGCGGCGATGGCCGGCCGTCCGCTCGGCCGGCGCGTGAAGGCCTGGCTCACCGACGAAGACCTGAGCCGCGTGCAGCAGCGGCTCGACCAGATCGAGCGCGACCTCGAGCGCGGCCTGCGGCGGAAGCGTGGGCGTCCCTACGCGCTCACCGTCGTGCTCGTTCCCCTCGGACCCGAACGCAAGGAGTGAATCTCATGACCCTCGAGCACGCATCGATCGTTCTCACCGCACGCGACGACATCGCCGTCATCCTGGATCGCGTCCGCCGCGCGCTCGGCTGGCCGTGGCGGGGCGCGAGCGAGGACCTCGCGATCCGCGGCCGGGTCGAGGATTCGGATCAGACGGGAACGTTCGCCTGGCGCTTCGGGCCCGCCGGTCGGTTCCGGCGCGAGGGCGAGGGGCGCTCGCCCACAACGTCGGGTTCGACGGCGCGGACGCCTGGATCCAGGACGTCGCCGGGCGCGTGCGCGCGATGGTGTGGGGCGAGAGCGACACGGCGCGGATCGTGAGCGTGGTGCTGAGCGGCGACTGGCTCGGCGACGTGCCGGGGCTCACGATCGAGCCCGGTGTTCCCGAGGCCGCGGGCGATCGCGCGATCGCGCTCCTGCTGCGTCTCGGCGCGGAGCACGCGACCGTGGTGCTCGACGCGACCGGCTTCGTGCCATTGCGGCTCGAGCTTCGCTCGTCGTTCGGTGCGCGGACCTGGGCGTTCGAAGGCTTCGGCGCGCCTGGCGGCCTCGTCTATCCCGAACGCGTCGTGCAGGAGCTGCCGGGCGGGATCGTCAAGCGTTACGTGATCGAGCAGGTGGCTCGCGAGCCGCTGGCACACGCGTCGCTCTACGCCGCGCCCGCCGGCGCCGGCGCGAGCTTCGATCCCGCGGCGCCGGCGGAGATTGCGGTGGAGCGCTCGGGGCTCGGGTTCCTGATGGTGCGACCTGTGATCGATGGTCGCGACGTCGGCGCCTTCATCTTCGACACCGGTGCCGGCACCAACGTCATCACGCCGCGCGCGGCGGCGGCGCTCGAGTTGACCCGGATCGGCACCGGCTGGCTGGGCCTCGCGGCCGGCTCGACCACCGGCCACGCGCGGCGCGCGCGCGCTCGATGTCGCTCGGGCCGCTCACCATCGATCAGCCGGTGTTCGTCGAGATGGATCTCGGCGCGCTGTCGAAGGCCAGCGGTGCGGAGATCGCCGGCGTCATCGGTTACGACGTGCTGATGCGCGCGGTGGTCGAGATCGAGGTCGCCGGGCCGCGGATCGCGGCCCACGACCCGGCGGGCTCCGGCGTGGAAGCGATGGGCCATGACGGCGATCGATCGCGCTGGGAGCCGATCGTGATCTACGGCAACCACGCCTTCGTGCCCGGCCGGTTCGAGGGCCGCGACGGCATGTTCCGGCTCGACACCGGGGCGCCCCACGTCCCGCTGATCTTCAACGCGCCGATCGTCGAGCGCCTGAGGCTGCTCGAGGGACGCGACGTGCAGCGCGCGAAGATCGGCGTGCCCGGCGGCACGATGGAGGTGGCGATGGGAAAGGTCGAGCACCTCGAGATCGCGGGGCATCGCTTCGAGGCGCTGCCGGCCATCTTCCCGCTCGAGAACGGCGCCGCGTTCGCCGACGTCCACTCGACCGGCAACCTCGGAATGGAATGCATGAAGCCGTTCCGCGCCGTGTTCGACTACCCGCGCGGCCGCGCGGCCTTCATCGAGCGCGTGGACTCCTAGAGCGACGGGCGGGTGGCGGCGCGCGGATTCGCGCGAGGTTGTCGCGCGCTTCCGTGGAGGTCGGGACGCAGGCGCACCGCCTGCTCGAAGTGCTCGATCGCGCCGGCGACGTCGCCCTGCTGGCCGAGTGCCGCGCCGAGGTTGTTGTGGATCTCGGCGTCCTCGAGCCCGGAGGCGATCGCGGCGCGATAGTGCGGGATCGCCTCGGCCGCGCGGGACTGGCGGTGGAGCGCGAACGCCAGGCCGCGGTGCGCGAACCCTCGGTGGGATCGTGGGCCAGCACGAGCTGGAACTCGGCGATCGCCTCGTCGATCCGCCCGAGCTGAGCAGCGCGTCGCCGCGCACGCGATGGATCTCGAGGTCCTCCGGGTTCGCCGTGAGCGCCTGGTCCAGCTCCGCGACCACGCTGGCGTGGTCGCCGGCGCAGATCATCGCCGGCACGCGACGCAGCTCGGCCCGCGCGACCAGGTCCGCGAGGTTGACGTCGCGGATGCGCATCATCGCGGCGATCGAATCGACCTCCCCGCCGGACACCGCCTCGGACGGCGGATCGAGCTCCGCGCGCAGCGGATCGAGGAGCGGCAGCTCGGCGGGTCGCGTCTCGTCGGCGCGCGCGGTCGCGTACTCGAGCACTGGCCGGTCGTCGCGCAGCGACACGGCGCCGCGCGACAGCGCGCCGAGCCCGCGCGGGCCGCACAGGAAGCCCGCGGCGAGGACGTGCGGCTGGCTCAGCCGGTAGGCCGCGCCGCCCCAGTAGGCGTAGTCGAGATCGTCGCGGATGCGAGCATCGTTGTGCAGCAACGCGAGCCGTCGCGGGCTCAGGCCCAGCCGCGTGCCGTTGACGCCCACCAGCAGCAGCTCTGAGCGGTTGTACCAGAGCTGGCTCTGGGGAAAGACCTCGACGAACGTGCGCAGCACGGCGCGGAACGATTCCGGCGAGAGGAAGGCCAGCGGCACGAACTGAACGAGCAGGCCGTCCGGCTCGAGCCGTGCGCGGGCGCGGCGGTAGAAGTCGGCGGTATAGAAGGAGGAGACACCGGGGCGGAAGGTCTGGCCGATCTCGAGCGAGACGATGTCGTACGTGCGATCGGTGGTGGCGAGGAAGTTCCGGCCGTCGGCGCGGATCAGCGACACGCGCGGATCGCTCATCCACGCGTGATCGAAGTGCTCGCGCACCGGATCGTAGACCGCGGGCTCGATGTCGACGCAGTCGAGGTGCTCGAGGTCGTACATCAGGAAGCGCGCCGGCGTCTGCCCGCGCCGACGCCCACCACGACGACCCGGCGCGGATGCTCGTGCATCAGCATCGGCAGGTGCGCGGCCATGATCTGCTGCGTCTTCCGGTTCTGGCCCTGGCGCAGCCGGTCGATCTCGAGATCGAGCACGCCCTCGCGCCGCACCACCGCCAGGTTCGACTGGAGGCCCTCGCGCACCGCGACCAGCCGGTCGCCGTCGGCGAGGTAGTCGTCGGGGACGCGAGTGGGCAGCAGTCGCGGGATCGCGAGCCAGGCGAGCAGGCTCGCCAGCGCCGCGATCGCGGCGCGGCCGCGACCCCGCTCGGCGAGCGCGACCAGGCGAAGGCACCGATCAGCACGCTCGCGCCGCTCGTGATCGTGGCGCTCGGCATCAGCCTGAGCAACGCGCAACGCGGCGAACCCGACCGCGAGCGATCCCACGATGCCGCCGAGCGTGTTGACCGCGGCGATGCGGCCGACGCCGACGCCGGCGAGTGCCGCGTCGCTCACCACCATGCGCACCGCGAGCGGGAAGGTGGCGCCCGAGAGCACGGCGGTCGGCAGCAGCAGCGCCGCGAACAGCGCGGGTCCGCCGGCGACGTCCTGCCAGATCGCGGCGGCAGGCGCAGGAGCGCGAGGTCACGATGCCGCTCAGCACCTGGAGCGCACCGAACAGCGCGGCGCGCGAGCGCACGCGGTCGAACGCTCGCGCCGCGACGATGCTGCCGAGCACGACGCCGATCAGCACGACGGTCAACGTCACGGTGTAGGTGTAGACCGTGTTGCGCACCAGCAGCGCCAGGAATCGCGTCCACAGCACCTCGTTGCCGAGCGCCACGAAGCCGGTGACGAAGGCCACCGCCGTGACCACCGTGCGTGCGCGCGCGCCGAGGCCGGCACGGCGCGCGGCGCCCGCTCGTCCGGAGCGATCACGCGCGACGTCCGGAGCCCGATCACGGTCAGTCCCGCGAGCAGGTTGAGCGCCGCGGCGGCGATCACCGTCGCGCGCACCCCGATCGCGGGAACCAGCACGAATCCCGCGAGCGCGCAGCCCAGGGCGGCGCCCAGCGTGTTCACGGCGTAGAGGCCGCCGATCGCGCCAGCGATCCGGTCCTCGTGTCGCGCGAAGCGGCGGGCGAACAGCGGGAGCGTGCCGCCCATGAGGAAGGTCGGCGGCAGGAGCACGGCGGCGATCAGCGCGATCCGGATCGGCCACAGCGCCGCCGATTCAGGTCCGAGCGCGTGCACCGCGGACGCGTGGACGTGGTCGACCAGGTCGAACGCCGCGAGCCCGAGCAGCGCGAGCACGGCGAGCGCGATCTCGAGCACGGCGTAGATCCCGAGCGGATCCGCGGCGCGGGCCGAGCGCCGGCCGAACACTTCGCTGCCCCACGCCAGCCCGAGGAAGAACACCGCGAGCACGGTTGCTGACCGCGAAGGTGGTCGACCCGAAGACGAGCGACGCCTTCCGGATCCAGCACACTTCATAGATCAGCCCGGCCATGCCGGAGGCGAAGAAGCACGCGATCGCAGCCGTGCGCGCGCCCAACGACATCGACGCCCCGCGAGCGCCGGGCTCGACCATCGCGATCCTCCCTCGGTGGAAAGGCGGCGACAGTATCACGGCGCTTCGTCTGCGCATGATCGCGCGGCGCCTAATCCTCTCCGCGGGTCGCCGGAGGGGACGGGAGCACTCCGCGAGACCCGCGGTCGCTTCGACGGTGCCAGCGTGCGGGGCCGACGGAGGGCAGGGGCACTCCGCGAGGGCGCGAGGCTCGGACGTCCCTGTCCTCGCTTTCGCTCCTGTCGCCTCGCTCGCGCATCCTGCGCTACGCGAGTCTCCAGAGCCTCGCTGCGTGCCCCCGCCTCCTCCGTCGGCGTGCCTGATACGGCATCGCCGAGCGATGTGGTGCGACGTCGCTCTGCCCGTGAGTCTCGCTGCGTGCCCCGTCCCCTCAGGCGACGTGCCTGCGACGCGCGCTCGTCGAGCGAACGTGCGAACGTCGCTCCGCCCGTGAGTCTCGCTCCGTGCCGTCCCTCCGGCGACGTGCCTGTGACGCGCTCTTGTCGAGCGAACGTGGTGCGAACGTCAGGTAGCGCTCGAGGTGCCGCTGGTCGCACTCGAGCGTGTCGAGGTCGTGCGCGGCGCGCCGAGCGACGTCTGCGGACCCGACGCGCTCGGCGGCGCATGAACTGCGCGCGCCGACCGCACGTTCGAGCACGCCATCACCGACGAACGACCGGCGCGTGTGCGAGCACGCCGACGGAGGGGGCGGGGGTACGCAGCGAGGCCTGGAGACTCGCGTAGCGCAGGATGCGCGAAGCGAGGCGACAGGAGCGAGAGCGAAGACAGGGATGTCGAAGCCCTCGCGCCCTCGCGGAGTGCCCCCGCCTCCTCCGATCGGCCCTCAGCGCTGGCGCCCGATGGACGGAGCGAGGGCCAGAGCGAGCCTCACGCGGACGCGCGCTGCGGCGACGACCACGGCGTCGCGGCGGGGAGCGCGCCTTCGGCGATCGCGATGTCGCGCACGGTCTCGGCGACCAGCGTGACGGCGCCGAGGGTGTCGTCGACGCGGCCTTCGGCGCGCAGGACCTCGCCGCGCAGCGCGCGCGTGCTGGCGCGATGGGCGTCGGGAACAGCACGCACTCGGCGAGGCCGCTGCGGTCGGCGAGCGTGAGGAACAGCATCGGAGCGCCGCTCTTGGTCTCGACGCGGCGGTACGCGCAGGGCAGACCGAGCACCGTGACGCGGCGGCCGACGCGGTCGGGCAGCGCGCGCGCGGCGTGACGTCGCGATGTGCGGACTCGGGCACGAACACGTCGAGCGGGTGGGCCGCGAACCACAGCCCGGTCGCGCGGGTCTCGCCGCGCACGCGCTGCGCGAGGTCGAAGTCGCGCAACTCGGGAACCGGGACCGGCGAGACCGGCTCGGTGCGGAGTGCGGTCGCCGGCAGCGCGGCATCGAGGCTGCCGACGCGCGCGACGCGCTTCACCGCATGCGCCGGCTGCCGCGCGGCGTGCACTCGCGCCTCGAGCAGGAGCGAGGGGCGCGTGCGTCCGGTCCAGTCCATCGCACCCGCGAGGATCAGCGCCTCGAGCTCGGGAAAGGTCGGGCGCACGCGGTCGACGAAGTCGGCGAGGCTCGAGAACGGCCGCGCCTTGCGCGCCGACGCGACCCAGTCGCCGGTCGACTGCGCGAGCCCGAACACGCGGCCGAGCCCGACCCGCACCGCGCGCCGATCGCCGACGTCGAGCGTGCTGTCCCACGCCGAGCGCTGGACGCACGGGGCGTGGAACTCGACACCCTGCCGCCGCAGGTCCTCGACGTGGACCCAGGTGGCGTACATCCCGGCGTGGTGGTTCGAGGATCCCGACCGCCCACTCGGTCGGATGAAGTGCGTCTTGAGGTAGGCGCTGTGGTGTCCGAGCGTGCCGTAGCCGGCGGCGTGCGCCTTGCAGAACGCGTAGGCCGCGAAGCGCGTGAGGTCGCGCCACACCTCGCGCGCGGTGGTCGCGTCGACGCCGGCGCGCGCGCGCCTGGGCGACGAAGCCCGCGCTCGAGCGCCATGAACTCGTCGTCGGTGCGCGCGGCGCCGATCGCGCGGCGCAGGTCGTCGCCCTCGGCGAGCGTGAGCGGCGTGAGTGCTGTGGCGACGCGCAGCACGTCCTCCTCGTAGAGCATGAGGCCGTGCGTGCCGGCGAGGACGCGCTCGAGCCGCGGGTGATGGAACGTCACCGGCTCGAGCCCGCGGCGCCGACGGCAGAACGCCGCCTTCATGCCCGACTCGGCGGGCGCCGGGCCGAACCAGCGCGACCGCGGCGATGGTGTCGTCGAGCGTGCGCGCGTCGAGCATGCGCAGCAGGTGGCGCATCGCGGGCGACTCGAGCTGGAAGCAGTTGAGCGTGTCGCCGGCGGCGATGCGGCTCGCGCGTGGCCTCGTCGCCGTCGGCCAAGTCGTCGGACGGTCGATGGACGACTCCGGCCCGACCAGCTCGAGACACTCGCCGATCGTGCTCAGGCGCGCGGTTGCCGAGCAGGTCCATCTTGACCAGGCCGATGGCCTCGATCGGCGCGCATCTCGAACTGGGTGACGATGATGTTCTTGGCGGCGCGCTCGAGCGGGACGTAATAGGTGAGCGGGCGGTCGCCGATCACGACGCCGCCGCAGTGGATCGAGAGGTGGCGCAGCGACGCCGTCGAGGCGCTCGGCGAGCGCCAGGGCGCGGGCGAGCGGCGGCTCGCGCCAGTCGACGAGGCGGGCCTCGGGCGAGCGCGGCGAGCTGCTCGAGGTAGGGCTTCTCGAGGTCGCGCGGGATGCGGCGCGCGAGCGCGTTGACGCGCGCTGTTCGGGACGCCGAGCGCCTTGGCGGTCTCGCGGAACGCCGAGCGCGCGCCGAGCGTGGCGTGGGTCGAGATCATGGCGACGCGGTCGTCGCCGTAGGTCTGGTAGACGTGCGCGATCACCTCGTCGCGCCGCTTCCAGCACAGGTCGATGTCGAGATCGGGGCAGTCGCGCGCGCGCGGGTTGAGGAAGCGCTCGAAGGCGAGGCCGTAGCGGATCGGATCGACGTTGGTGATGCCGAGCGACGTAGGCCACGATCGAGCTGGCGCCCGAGCCGCGGCCCACGGTTGGGATGTCCGCGCGCGCGCGAAGCCGACGATCTCGGCGACCAGCAGGAAGTAGTCGGTGAAGCCCATGCGCTCGATCATCGCGAGCTCGTCGGCGAGCCGCGCGGTCGCGGCGCGGCGCGCGGCTGCCGTCGCGGTAGCGCCGCGCGATCCCTCGTCGCCCAGCCGCCGCAGGTGGGCCGGGCCGCTCACGCCGTCGGGCAGCGGCGCGCGCGGGAAGATCGGCGTGCCGAGCTCGAGCTCGAGCCGGCAGCGAAGCGGCGAGCGCGGCGTTGTGGGCGAGCGCGTCGTCGGCGAGGTCAGGGCACACCGGCGCCGCGCACACGGCGTGCACGCGCCGCACCCATTCCGCCGGCGAGGCCAGGCAGGCCTCGGCAGAGCCGCGACGCCGTCTTCGGCATGCGCTCGATCAGCTCGCCGGCGGCGGCGGTGACCGCGACGCGATGGACGTCGTGATCGGCGGGATCGAGCAGCAGCACGTCGCCGGTGGCGACCACCGGGACGCCGAGCCGCCGTGCCGCCGCCGCGCGCTGCGGCGAGCCCGGCGCGCTCGCGCGGTGAGGCCGCGCACGCCGAGCCACACGCCGCCGATGCGGCCGCCGGGCGCGCGATCGGCGCCGCGGTGCCGCGGTGACACCGGCGCCGAGCAGCGCGCCCGCGAGCGACGCCGACTCGACGATCACGTGCAGGCCGGCGGCCAGGTGCGGCGCCCGGCGAAGGCCGAGACCAGGTCGAAGTCGGGCTCGAGACGACGCCGCGTGATCAGCTCGCACAGGTGCGCGTAGCCGCGGCGGTCGAGCGGCAGCAGGATCGCCTCGTGTGCGCCCGAGGTCAGCATGCAGCCGAGCAACGGCCGCAGGCCCTCGGCGCGCGCCAGCCGCTCGAAGCGGATCGCGAGGTAGAGGTTGTCGCGATCGGTCAGCGCCAGTGCTGCGAAGCCGCGCTCGAGCGCGCGTGCGCACCAGCGCCTCCGGCGCGACGATGCCGTGGAGCAGCGAGCCGTGCGAGCGGACGCGCAGCGGAGTGAACGACGACATGAGCCGGATCGGGGTTCTACTGGGTGAGCGACGGTGTGCGCAGCACGAAGCCGTGGCGATCCTCGTCGAGGCGGCCGCTTGCAGGTGCAGCGCCCGGCCCGACACGAGCACGCCGTGGCCGTAGCTGCTGCGCACGCCGTCGAAGGCGCGGAACAGCGCGGCGCGGCGTCCGGCCTCGCGCTCGTCGAACAGCGAGCCCTGCTCGCCGCGATCGTGCGCGAAGCTGCGAGAGCGTGACGCCGACGCGCGTGCAGCGCGACGCGGCGCGTGAACAGCCGGCGCAGCAGATCGAGCGCCAGCTCGAGCACCACCGGATCGGCGTCGGACGGCAGGCGCGAGCGAGCGGGCGCGCTCGGCGCCCTCGCCGTCGGAATAGCGCAGCCGCACCGCCACGGTGCGCGGCTTGATGTGCCGAGCTCGCGCGCGGCGCGGCAAGCGCGTCCGACGAGGTACTCGAGCATGCCTTCGATCTCGGCGCGGTCGGCGGTGTCGCTGGTGGAACGAGGTCTCGCGCGAGATCGAGAGCGGGATCTCGCGCTCGACCACCGGTGCCGTGTCGCGGCCCGCGGCAGCGCTCGTACAGCAGGCGGCCGTTCTGCGCCGAACAGCGTCGACGCAGCACCTCGACCGGGAGCGCGCGCAGGTCGCCGATGGTGGGGAGGTTCATCGAGCGCAGCGTCTTCGCGTGCGCGTGGCCCGACGCCGGCGAGCTGCTCGATCGGCCGGTCGACGCAGGAACGCGTCGGCCTCGGCGGCGTGGATGCGGACGAGGCCGTCGGGCTTCGACGGTCTTGCCGATCAGCTTCGCGAGCATCCGGTTGGGGCCGATGCCGCAGGTCACGGTGAGGCCGGTGGCCTCGAGGATCTGCGCGCTTCAGCGCCGCGCGCGGCCGCGAGCAGGTCGCCGTGCAGCCGCTCGGTGCCGGTGAGGTCGCAGTAGGCCTCGTCGAGATAGGTCTCGACCTCGGGCGCGATCGCGCGGCAGCGCGCGAAGATCTCCTCGGCGAAGCAGCGGTAGATCTGCGCGTGGCCCTCGAGGATCACGGCCGCGGGGCACAGCCGCTTCGCCTCGGAGAGCGAGCATGCCGGCCTTGAGCCCGAACGCGCGCGCCTCGTACGAGCACGAGGCGATCACGCCGCGCGCCGACGATCACCGGCTTGCCGCTGGAGCCGCGGGTCGCGCTGCTGCTCGATGGCGGCGAAGAAGGCGTCGATGTCGACGTGGAGCACGGCGCGGCCGTCGTCGATGCTCGCGCCTGGAGACGCCGGCGCCGGCGTTCGCTCGGCCGTCATCGCGGCGCTTCGCTCCGCCTCGACGGGTGCCGTCGGGTTCGTCGCGGAGGGGAGGCGCGCGTCGTGCGCCTCGCCCGGCGCCGCGATGGGGAGCGAGCGATGACGGCGTGATCGGGGCGGAGGCGCTCGTGCAGGTCATCCCTTCCAGCGTCACCGAGTCGAGCCGCCAGACGAGATCCGAGGCCTGGAGCTGGAGCTGGTAGACGTCGCCGCTCTCGGACCGCGACCGAGAAGTACCCACCGCGCGTGGCGGCCGGAGCGATCGACCCATCGCGCGCGTTGACGCGCGTGACGCGCTGCTCGCGCTCGCCGCGCCGGAAGGCGAGCGGCGTGATGACGCCGCCGCGAAAGTCGGCACGCACCGCGACGGCCTCGTCGATGGCTTCCTGTCGCATGGGACTGAGGACTCCGGTTCTTCCGCACTTCTCGTTTCGAGCCAGGGGCCACCCTACTGCACATACGTGCAGCATGGCAAGAAGGATCTGCGGGAAGGGCCGAAGCCGCCGATAACGCGTCGGTGGCCCGTTCGGTCGGGACACAGACCCCATGCCCGCCATCACCCGACGACCGCTGTTCCTCGCCCTCCTTCGTGGGCGCGCTCGTGCTGTTCCTCGGCATTCGCGAGGCCGGCCAGCCCGCCACGCCGCTGCGTGTCGTGATGGGCAGCGGTCCCACGATCGTGCTCGTGCACGGTCTCGGCGGACACACCGGCCAGTGGCTCGCGACCGCGCGCGTGCTGGCGCGTCGCTACCGGGTGGTGATGCTCGATCTCCCCGGACACGGTTCGACCCCGATGCCGCGGCCGTTCTCGCTCGAGGTCGCGACCGCCGCCGACTCGACCGCGCGATCGCCACGGCGTCGCGCGACCCGGTGATCCTGGTCGGGCACTCGATCGGCGGGCTGCTCGCCGCCTCCGAGGCGCTCGAGCACCCCGAGAGCGCGTGCGCGGACTCGCGCTGATCGAGACCGCACTGCGACCGCAGATCTCGCCGGCGGCGCGGCAGGGCATGCTCGAGGCGCTCGATCACGACTATCTCGGATTGCTGCGCGCGGCCTACACGTCGTTCGGCAAGGACTCGGTCCAGGGCGCGTCGTTGTTCCCGCGAGGTCGCGGCACTCGACTCGGCGACGGTGAAGCCGTGGATCCGGCTCGCGCTCACCGCCGACCTGTCGTCACGTGCCTCGGGTCTCGCGATGCCGGTGACTCGCGGTGCTCGCCGCGCGCAGCTGGCCGCAGGGCGAGCGCGGCGGAAGACGTCCCTCGTGCTCGGCTACGCCGGGACGCCGCGGCTCGTGCCGATGCGGCTCGACAACTGCGGCCACTTCGTCACTGCTCGATCGACCGCTCGATCTGGCGAGCGCGATCGACCGCTTCGCCGCCCATCCCGAAGGGAGCCGCTGGCGGGACGATAGCGACGTCCTCGCGCGCCGGCGTTCCGTTGGTTTCGAAGCGCGGGCCGCGCCGGCTCGACGGCCACGCGCGCGCGCGCGCTCGGCGATCGGCGCGGTCCAGATCGCGATCTGCTCGCGCGACATGGTTCCCTCGCGCAGACGCGCGTCCTCGTACCCCACTTCAGATCCGGCAGATACTGCTCGCGCGACACCAGCGTGCCGCGACAGACGCTCGTGCTGGCCGCGTCGTCAGGATCCGTGATCCGCGTTCCCAGCTCGCGCAGGACGAGGCGAGGAATCCGGTCCTGCTCGGCGGGAAAGACGAACGGGAACAGGACGAGGTGGGCGTAGAGCACGCGCCAGTGGGGGCCGAAGCGCTTGAGCAGCCGTCCCCAGTCGAGATCGCAGGCGCGGATCAGGTGGAGGACGTCGGCGCCGTCGAAGCGCTCGCGCTCCATGATGAAGGACTTGGACCAGATCATCTCCTCGGCCGGGATCAGCATCACCTGCCGGTCGAGGACCGTGCCCGGCGTGGCGTGCTCGAACCACGCCGGCGATCGACGGTGGCGATGCCGTTGCCGGAGCTGAAGATGATGTCGACGTGGCGGCCCTGGTGGTAAATCTTGCCAAGCCAGTGCGGGAACGTGAATCGCGTGTGATAGCCCTTGGCGGCGAACCAATCGAGGGTCCGCTGGGCGTCCTCGGGGCTCACGAAGACGTCGAAGTCGCACGTGTCGCGGTTGATCCCGGTATACCGGGCGAAGGCGTAGGCGCCGCCCACCAGGAACGGAATCTTGGACTCCACCAGCAGGTCGAGCGCGCGCCGGTAGAACCGCGCCGCCTCCGGGCTCGGGACCTGGGGGGATGGATTGGTCCGTTTCTTTCTCCGGTTGGAAGGGTTCATGGGCGATGCCGGGCGGGAGAGGGGCAAATGGCAGACATCGTGAGAATCGCGGCTGTGGCGGACGTACACGTAGCAAAGGCCGGGCCCGCCCCGGCGGTCCAGGCGCTCCTGGGACAAGTCACGGACGTCGCTGACGTCCTCTTGATGTGCGGCGACCTCACCCACTACGGGCGGGTCGAGGAGGCCGAGACGCTGGCCAAGGAGCTCCGGCGGATCCACATCCCCATCCTCGCCGTGCTCGGGAACCACGACTTCCACTCCGACCAGAACGAGGCGATCGACAACGTGCTCACCGACGCTGGCGTCCACGTGCTCGACGGCGAGACCATCGTGGTCAAGGGCATCGGCTTCGCCGGCGTGAAGGGTTCGCCACCGGGTTCGGCCGCCGGGTGCTCGAGCCGTGGGGCGAGCCGATCGTGAAGGCGTTCGTGCACGAGGCGGTGAACGAGTCGCTCAAGCTCGAGTCGGCGCTGGCGCGGCTCGGCACGCCGCACCGCATCGCGCTGCTCCACTACTCGCCGATCCTCGCCACCGTCGAGGGCGAGCCGCTCGACATCCATCCCTTCCTGGGCTCGAGTCGGCTCGAGGAGCCGCTCAACCGCTACCGCGTCACCGCCGCGTTCCACGGCCACGCCCACCACGGCGCGCCCGAGGGACGCACGAGCACGGGCATCCCGGTCTACAACGTGTCGCTGCCGCTGCTCACCTCGATCGAGGTCGGCGCGGCCGTTCCGGGTGATCGAGGTCGATCTCGGGCACCGCCGAGCCCGTAGCTCAGCGGGTCAGCAGTCCCGCGTCGAGCACGAACTGCGATCCGGTGACGTAGCGCGCGTCGTCCGATGCCAGGAACACCACCGCCTTGGCGACGTCCTCGGGCTCGATCCACGGCACGGGAAGCAGATTCCCGGCCGAGCGTTCGGCGATCTCGCGCGGGGTCGCGCCTTCGAGCTCGGCGAGGCCGTCGTTCATCGGCGTGTTGACGCCGGTCGGGTGGATCGAGATCACACGGATGCCGTGCGGCGCGAGCTCGATCGCCCACGCCTTGGTCAGCCCGGTCAGCGCCCACTTGGACGCGGTGTAGTGGCTGAGGCGACCGAGGCCGCGCAGCCCGCCGACCGACGAGTTGTTGATGATCACGCCGACGCTTGCGCGCGATCATGTGCGGGATGATCCGCCGCGCGACCAGCCAGGCGCCCTTGAGGTTGATGTCGAGCATCGTGTCCCACGCCTCCTCGGTCAGCTCGTGGGCGAGGCCGTAGGCGCAGATACCGGCGTTGTTGAACAGCACGTCGATGCTCCCGAACCGCTCGATGGTTCGATCGACCGCGGCGCGGATCGCGGCGTCGTCGCGCACGTCGCCGACGAAGGTGAGGCATTCGGAACCGAGTTCCTCGCACGCGCGGGCCAGCGAGCCGAGGTCGTCTTCGCTGCCGAGCGCGTAGCCGGGATAGGCGAGCGGCCGCGCGACGTCGAAGGCCGCGATCCGGTCGCCCGCGGCGGCGAGCGCGAGCGCGGTGGCGCGCCCCTGCCCGTGGGCGGCGCCGGTGACGAAGGCGACGCGCGCGTCGGGGCTCACGATGCGCCTCCCGGCTTGCGGTAGGCGTCAGGTACTCGTCGAGGTCGACGCGCAGGGCGTTGTTGAAGACGTTGGTCGCGATCATGACGGCGCCGAAGGCGGTGAGCGCCACGATCTGTGGCGGCGTGAAGCGGCGCGCCAGCTCGGCGTACATCGCGTCCGAGACCGTATTCGCGTCGTGCACCAGCTGGAGCCCGAAGTCCACCACCAGCCGCTCGCGCTCGTCCAGCTCGAGCCGGTCGGGATCCTCGCCCGACTCGATCAGGATGCGGCGGAAGAAGGTCGAGCAGATCAGGCAATCGGTCTCGGCCGAGATCGCGTGCACGAACAGGGTGGTGAGCCGCTCGCCCAGGAACGACGTGACCTCGTCGCGCAGCGGATACCATTCCATCAGCGCGCGCAGGGCGTTCTCCGAGTGGGCCAGCGTGCGCTTCATGTTGGTCATGCGGCCGTGTGCGGCGACCTGGCGGTCGAACTCGGCCTGGACCGCGCACGTGCACCTGGTCGCGATCGAGCGGGTGGATGCGGGGCATGAGGTCTTCTCCGGTGCTTTCAGTGCTTGACGCTGTCGGGCACGCCGATGTGCAGCGTCTGGATCCGGATCCGGGCCTGGGCCTCGACCAGCCGGGTCATCAGCTCGTCGCGACCGGGATAGCCGTCGATCGTGACCGGCGTGCCGCCCTTCTCCGGGACGATCACCAGCGTGGGGAACCCGGTGACGTGGAAACGCGCCTGAGCGCGCGGTCACCTCGGACGGATTGGAGCCCAGCTCGCGCGCGCGGTCGAGCACCTGGACCGGCACGAACATCGCGTTGATGCGCTTCGCGGTCTTGTCGTTGCCGAACACCTCGCGCCGCATCGCCTGGCACGGCGGGCACCAGTCGGCGGTGAAGTCGTAGAGGATCGGACGGCGGGTGTCGCGCGACATCGCCTCGGCGTTCGCGATCGGCTGCCAGCTCACGTGGTCGACGACCTCGGGTGGATGACTCTGCTCGAGAATGCCGGTGACGATCCGGGCGACCAGCAGGAGTGCTGCCGCCGCGAGCAGCGTCGTCAGGTTCCGGCGAGGTCGACCCATTCGACGCCGCGGCCGTCGCGGCCGCGGGCGCGCCGGCGGGATCGGTCGGGACCGCGAGCGGTGGGTCAGCCGGTGGCATACGACAGCTCCTTCCGGTTCACGACCAGGATCGCGAGCGCCAGAGCAGAGCGTCACCGTCGACAGGTACGAGGCGACCGCGAACCACGACACCGTGGCGAGATCGTGGAACTGCATCACGTCGAGCTTGGCGCCGATGAAGCGCTCGAGGCTCGGCGCCGACCGGCAGCAAAAAGGCGACCGCCTTGAGACCGCGACCGAAGAGCTGGAACATCTGCGCCAAGAACACGGCGACGACGTAGATCCCGAGGTCGCGTGATGCCGCTGACCAGCGACGAGAACAACGTGATCACCGCGGTGACGCCGATCGCCTCGAGCGCGGAGTTGGAGGCGACGAGCCCCGCCTGCGCGAGCGTCACCGGGTGGCCGCGCAGCGCGAGCACCACGGCGCCGAGCGCGATCTGCGCCACGCCGAGGAGCGCCGCCGCGCCGGCCGCCGCGATCCACCGCGAGGTCACGTACTCGGCGCGCGTGACCGGCCGCGCGAACAGGAGCTGGAGCACCCCGGACGAGTAGTCCTGCCCGATCAGGCCGACCGCGAAGATGGGCGCCGAACTGCGCCGCCCCGCCGAGCGGCGCGAGGCCGGTGCCCGGGTGAGCGCCACGATGAACAGCGGCAGCGTGAACACCGCGAGCAGCAGCACGATCCGGATCGGGCTGGTCAGCCGCTGACGCAGGAACGCGACGACGAGGGTGGCGTTCACGCGGGGCTCGCCGGCTGCTCGGTGAGGAACAGCCGCTCGAGGCGGCTCTCCTCGGGGATCGCCTCGGTGACCGGGACGCCGGCGGCGATCAGCTCGCTGCAACAGGTGCGCCGCGGCCTCGTCGCCCGCGACGCGGAAGCGGGCCTCGGGTCCGTTGGCGTCGGCGAGCTGGGCGCCGGCGCGCTCGGCGAGCGTCGCGAGCACGACGCCGGGGCAGCCCGCCGCCGCCCCCGGACCACCGCACGCGCAGGACGCGCGCGACAGTGGCGCCGGCGGCGACGGTCTCGATCGCCTCGACGTGCCCGCGGCTCACGAACGCGACGCGGTCGCACACCCGCTCGACCTGGTCGAGCTGGTGCGAGTTGAGCACCAGCGTCGCGCCGCGGCTCTTGAGCTCGATCAGCAGGCGGCGGAACAGCACGACGCCGGCGGGGTCGACGCCCGACGCCGGCTCGTCGAGGAACACGTAGCGCGGGTTCCCGAGCAGCGCCTGGGCGAGACCGAGACGCTGGAGCATGCCGCGCGAGTAGCTTGCGGATCGGCCGCTGCGCGGCGTCGTGCTCGAGTGCGACGCGCTCGAGCGCCGCGTCGACCGCCTCGGCGCGATGCGTCGGCCGGCTGGCGCGCGCAGCGCGTGGTGGCAGCAGCGAGGAACTCGCGCCCGGTCATCCAGCGGTCCATCACCAGACGCTCGGGCAGGTAGCCGGTGACCGCGCGCACCGCGAGGATCGTCGGGCTCGAGCCCGTCGATCGTGACGCGGCCGGAATCGGGACGCAGGAAGCCGAGCAGGCAGCCGAGGAAGGTGGTCTTGCCGGCGCCGTTCGGCCCGATGATGCCGAACGCCTCGCCGGCCGCGATCGAGAGCGACACGCCGTTGAGCGCCCGCACCTGGCCGCCGCGGTAGGTCTTGGTCAGGCCCTCGACGTGGATGCCGTCCGAGCCGTTGCCTCTCATGCGCGTCCTCCCCAAGGGTGGAAGCGGGGAGCGATCGTAAGAGAGCGGCGCGATCGAGGCAATCGGCGCGGGAGGACGCCGCGCGCCCGCGGTCGACACTAGGGGCCGGGTGCGGCCCTCGCCGACGGCGCAGGAGTCGCCGTCGCCCATCGAGCAGACGTCCCCGAGCGCGACCGAGCGGTGCACGTCGATGATCTTGGTCTCGCCGGATACTCGACCGAGGTGGCCTCGATCAACGTCTCCATCTTGCCGGTGACGCGCTGGATGCGCCGCGCGGCGTCGAGCATGGTCTGGACCTTGAGCCGCACATCCGGGCCGAGGTCGTCGGCACGCAGCAGGAGCTGCGCGTTGCCGACGATCGCGGCCAGCGGGTTGTTGACCTCGTGGTTGAGCGCGCCGACCGTCTCGGTCACGCCGCGCGCGCTTACCTCGGACTCGAGCAGCCGCTGCTGCGCTTCGGCCAGCTCGAGGTAGGCCCGACGCGACGAGGCGATCAGGCGCGCGGTCTGCACCGCGGCTGCGGCCAGCGACGCGATCAGTCCGAGGATCTCGACGACGCGCGGGCCGTAGCAACCGGCGCGGTGGTAGTCCTGGATCGCCATCACGCCGACCGGCTCGCCGTCGGCGATCATGGGCACGCCGACCCAGCACAGGGACGGCCGGCCGATCTGATCGATCCCGAGCACGCTCATCTGGTCGACGACGTGATCGTTGAGCAGCAACGGCTCGGCCCGGCGCAGCACGTACTCGGTGAGGCCGTTGGCGAACGTGCGCGTCGTCATCTCCCGCCACGAGCCTTCCTCGATGTAGCGCGGGAAGGAGACCAGGTTGGCGCCGCGATCGTGGAGCGCGACGTAGAAGTTCTCGCAGCCGAGCATGCGGTGGGTCTGCTCGTACAGCCGCTGCGCCACGGGGTGTCGAGCTCGATCGGCGGACAGCGACGCGCCGATCTCCTTGAGCGACGCGATGTCGCGATCGCGCTGCTCGAGCCGGCGCTGCCACTGCGTCTCCTCGGTCACGTCGATCAGCACGACGGTGTGCGTGCGCGTGACGGTGTCGTGCACGAGCGTGACGCGGAACTGCGGCTGGGGCGGCGGCGACGACACCACGCCGAGCGAGGCGCGTGCGCTGCCGGTGCGGCGCGAGCGCTCGAGCACGTCGACGAAGGCGAGACCGAACAGGTCGATCAGGCTCGGCAGCGATCCCAGTCGTTCGATCAGATCTCGAAACGCCCGATTGGCCTCGATGGTTTCGCCGAAGTGCGAAAGCACGATGACCGGATCGGGCAGCGTGAGACGCGGCTCCAGATCCTTCAGAATCGATCCCTCCGAGGGTGGGGAGGACAGTCGCTATATCGGCGCGAATCGGCGGGATCTGAATCGTTTCCATCGTGTCGCGGCGCGAGGAGGAGCCGCGCCGCCACGGTCGCGAGGGCACGCGGGCGTGCAGCGGAGTCACGACATGAAATGACGAGGCCCCGTGCCGCGAGGGCCCGGGGCCTCATCACAATGCGGTGCGGCGTCTACCTGAGGGCCAATTCCTTCATGGCCTTCGCGATCCGGAACTTGAGCACGGTCTTGGCCGGAATCTTGATGGCTTCGCCAGTCTGCGGGTTGCGACCCATGCGCGCCTTGCGCTTCACCACGACGAGCTTGCCGACGCCGGGGAACACGAAACCGTTCTTCGCCTGCTTGGCCGCGAGCGTCGCGAGTTCCTCGAGGATCTGCGTGCTCTGCTTCTTGGTGAGCTCGAACTTGTTCGCGAGGTAACCCGCGATCTGCGACTTCGTCATCATCTTGGGCATCTGTCCTCCTTTTTCCCTGTGCGACCACGGACTTCGATCACGGACGGGCGCGTTGCGCCCTAGCCGCATGTTGGTATATCAAGCGCACCCGCATTTTCAAAGGGATATTTTGACGAGAGAGCGCTTCCGACTCGATCTGGCGCGGGTGGAACGGGAGCATTTTCCGGGCCGCGTCAATCGCGGGTGAAATCTCTCTCGGCGATCTCGTCGGCGGCGGCGCGACCGACTCGTCACGTCGACGACCTCGAGACTCCTCGACGCGCGACTCGTCGTCCGACCTCGGACGCGATCGCTACTCGGCGCGGATCAGTCTCCGCACCGCCGTGGAACCCGAGGCGACCGCCCGGACGAAGAACACGCCGGGCGCGCAGCGCGATCCGCGCGCGTCGCGGCCGTCCCAGCGCAGCGCGTGCCGCCCGCTCGAGAGGAGGTCGCGCTCGAGCACGCGGACGAGACGTCCGCTCGCGTCGTAGACACTGACATCGACCGAACTTGCGCGAGAAAGTTCGAGCGAGGATTGCGCCTCGCCCGCGCTCGGGTTGGGCGCCGGCGCGGTGAGCGCGATCACCGCCGGCAGGGCTCGGCGTCACGGCCAGCGGCGCCATGCGTGAGGTCGAGCCGCCACTGCGATCGGCCGTGCGTGGCGGCCACCAGCGACCGCGAGGCGGCGTGGAGCGTGAGGTCGAACACCGCCTGGACCGGCATCCCGTTCCCGAGCGGATACCAGCGGCCGCCGCGGTCGCGAGTCACCCAGACTCCGACGTCGGTCGCCAGGTAGAGCGTCATCGAGTCCGCGGGATCGGGCACCAGGTCGTTGGCGGGAGCGTCCGGGAGGTTGCCGGCGATCGACGTCCAGGAATCGCCGAGGTCGCCGCTTCGATAGACGTGGGCGAGCCTCTCGTCCATCCCGAACCCCGAGGCGTGACGTAGACGCCGTGGACGTCGAGCGGGTCCGCGACCACCCGCGTGACCCAGCGGAGCGGCAGGCCGGCGGTGATCTCAGTCCAGGAGGCGCCGCGGTTCGTGGTTCTCCACACCCGGCCGTCGTCGGTCCCGGCGAAGTAGATCATCGGATCGAGCGGCGAGACGTCGAGCGTCGTCACCGTGCCGTAGACCAGCTCGGAGACCGGGTTGGTGCTGAGGTCGCCGCTGATCGGCGCGTAGGTGATCCCGTTGTCCTCGCTGCGGTAGACCCGCTCGCTCGCGCAGAGGAGCACCAGGTGGTTGGTGGGGTCCATGACGATCGGCATGCTCCAGTTGAAGCGGTCGCCGGCGTTGATGCCGCTCGGCGAGACGAAGTTCCCGCCGCTGTTGGTGGAGCGCTGGGGCCCGACCCGTAGGAGCCGAACTGGTACTCGGCGAACAGGACGGCGGGGTTGGTCGGATCGACCAGGCACTGGAAGCCGTCGCCGCCGAGGATCGTGGTCCAGGCGGTCGGCGAGCCGCCGGTGATCAACGTGCTGTTGTCCTGGGTGCCGCCGAGCAGGCGCGAGGGGTTCGAGGGATCGATGGCGCCGGCGTAGAACTGCGAGATCGGAAGGTCGAGCGACTTGGTGAAGCTCGGGGTCGGGCTGGTCGAGCGGAAGAAGCCGCCGTCGTTGCCGAGCAGCAGCCGGCGGTCGGATCGAGCGGATCGATCCAGAGCGCGTGCTGGTCGACGTGGACGCCGCCGAGGCCGGTGAAGGTCGCGCCGCCGTCGTCCGAGCGGGTCGGCGAGAGACCGAGCGAGTAGACCCGGTCGGGGTTCGCGGGATCGACGCGGCACTCGCCGAAGTACCAGCTGAAGCCGCCGAAGTTGCCGGTGTAAGTCGAACCGAAGTCGCGGCGCGCCCAGGTCGCGCCGCCGTCCACCGAGCGGTAGAAGCCTAGGCCCTGGTAGCCGGCCGAAACGCCGGTCGTGATCTGGGCGTAGATCACGGACGGGCGCGACGGCGCGATCGCGAGGCCGATCCGCCCCACGTTGTCGAGGGCGGCGGCAGCCCGGTCGAGAGCCGTGTCCAGGTGTCGCCGTGGTCGATGCTCCGCCAGATCCCGCAGCCGGGACCGTACGCGCGGCGATAGCTCGGCCGCCGGACCCGCTCCCAGGTGGCGCAGAACACGGTCTCCGGATGGGCGGGATTGATCGCGACGTCGGTCACGCCGGTGCTGTCGTTGACGAAGAGCACGCGCGTCCAGTCGAGCCCGCCGTTCTCCGAGCGGTAGAGCCCGCGGTCCGGTCCGGTGGAGAACTGCCGCCCCATCGCCGCGACGAAGACGCGATCCGGCGCGAGCGGGTCGATCGCGACGCGGCCGATCCGCGCGGTCGCCTGGAGGCCGAGCCACTGCCAGCTCACTCCGCCGTCGGCCGAGCGGAAGACGCCGGCGCCGTCGTAGCTGTCGACCGAGGAGTTGGACTCGCCGGTGCCGACGTAGACGACGTTCGGGTCGGCGGGCGAGACCGCGAGCGCCCCGATCGAGTAGATCCCCAGTCGTCGAAGACCGGCGTCCAGTTCGTGCCGCCGTTGGTCGACCTGAACACGCCGCCGTTGGCGGCAGCCAGGTAGACCGTGCTCGCGCCCGGGACGCCGGCGATCGCGGTGACGCGGCCGCCGATGTTGAACGGCCCGGCCTGGGTCCAGGTGAGCGGGATCGCGGCGGCCGAGAGGCTCCGCTCGACCCGCGCGAGCCGGGTCTCTTCGAGCGCGATCGCCAGCTTCTTCTGCGGGATCGTCGCGAATGGAAACGCCCGCTGCATGCCGAACCAGTCGCTCGGGTAGGGCCCGGCCTCGCGCTCGCCGCGAGCCTTGTGCTCGCGAGCGGGTCCGTTGATCGCGCCGCCGAGGAACGGCCGGTCGACCGCAACGACCGCGAGCGCCGTGGCCACGAGGATCAGGCGCGGAAGGTGGCGGGTCCGGGTCACGAGTGGAGGCTCCTCGAACGATGGGCGAGACGTGGCGCATCCAGTGTACGCGAGGCCGGCCGGGGCGAGCACGCGCTTCGATCGGGACGTGGCGCGCGCGGAGATGGCGAGGCGGTCTGATGTACATTGCCGGCTCGTCCCGCACCCGGAGCGCTCATGCTGGTCCTCAAATTCGGCGGCACCTCGGTCGGCGTTCCCGACCACTTCCGCCTCGCGACGCGGCTCGTCGCCGAGCGGCGGGATCGCGATCCGATCGTGGTCGTCAGCGCGCTCACCGGCGTCACCAACCTGCTGGTCGAGCTCGCCCGCGACGGCGACCGGCGCCGGGATCTGTCGCAGCGGCTGGTCGATCGCCACGTCGAGTTCGCGAAGGCGGTCGAGGTCGACGCGGCCGTGATCGCGCCGCTGCTCGAGGCCTGGCGCGCCGAGGCGGAAAGGTTTGCCGCTCACGCCGGACCGATCGTCGAGGCGGATCGCGACCGGCTGCTCTCGTTCGGCGAGCGGCTGTCGGCCGAGCTGTTCGCCGCGGGGCTGAGGCGGCTCGGGCTCGAGGCCAAGGCGGTGCTCGCCGGCGACGCCGGGCTCGTGACCGACGAGCGCTTCGGCGCCGCCCATCCGCGACCCGAAGCGTTCGAGGCAGCTCGCGCGCGCGCTGGCGCAACGCCCGCCGGTCCCGGTCGTCACCGGCTTTCTCGGCCGCACCGTGGACGGTCGCATCACCACGCTCGGTCGCGGCGGCTCGGACTACAGCGCGGCGCTGATCGGCGCGGCACTCGGGGCCGAGGAGATCAGATCTGGACCGACACGAGCGGCATGCTCTCGGCCGATCCGCGCGTCGTCCCCGAAGGCCCGGCCGGCGCCGCGGCTCTCGTTCGCCGAGGCGAGCGAGCTGGCCTACTTCGGCGCGCGCGTGCTCCATCCCAAGACGCTGATCCCGGCGATGGATCGCTCGATCCCGGTGCGGGTGCTCAACACCGCGCGGCCCGACGACCCGGGATCGCTGATCACGCCGCTGAGTCGGAGGCCGCGTCCGGCAACTGGCGGGTGAAGTCGATCGCGTGCACGCCGTGGCATCACCGCGGTCACCATCGTCTCGACCCGGATGCTGCTCGCGCACGGGTTCCTCGCGCGCGTCTTCGAGGTGTTCGGGCGGCACCACGTGGTGGTCGACCTCGTCACCACCTCGGAGGTCTCGATCTCGGTCACGGTCGACGACCCGGCCCGGCTCGAGCCCGCGCTCGCCGAGCTCGAGCACATCGGCAGTGTCGAGGTCCGGCAGGGGCTCGCGGTGGTCGCGGTGGTCGGCGCGGGCGCGCCGCGGCAGATCGGCCTGGCCGCCCACGTCTTCACGCTGCTCGGCGGCGTGGGCATCGGGGTCGAGATGATCTCCCAGGGCGCCTCGCGCGTGAACCTGTCGTTCGTGGTGCGCGAGGAGGACGCCGACCGCGCGGTGCGACTGCTCCACCGCGGGCTCGGGCTGGATGCCGAGCCGGCGACGGTGGCCCGCGAGGCGCCTATTTCCTAGGCCGCCTTCCTTTCCCCACGCGGATCGGAAGGATGACGACCTGGATGCCCAGGAACTGGAGCCGGCGCTGAATGGAAAAGGCGGTCTCGTGATGGAGCGAGCGGGTGAAAAGGTTCTCGCGCTGGAAGACGAGCTGGCCGGTGAACACCACCGCCCGCCGGAACTCCTTGGCGAGATCGAGTGAGATTCCCTCGAGCTCCTGGATCAGGTCGGTTCCGACGGCGAGGCGGTATTCGGAGTAGGTCCCCATCTTCGCCGACAGGCGCACGTACCGCTCGAGGTCGCAGCGCACCCTCGCCTCCGAGCGCCTCGAGCTCGCCGACTCCCTTGAACTGGGCCGAGTCGACCAGTCCCACCGAGCAGAAGACGACATTCTTGAAGTGACGCGGGAACAGTCGGTGGATCGACAGCAGCGTGTGAATGCCGAGTCCGCCGTACGATTCGACCAGGACGATCGCGGTCGGTCCATCGGGCGCCAGCTCGGGCTGATCGGTCCGATTGGGCGATCGGCAAGTTGGTGAGCGTCTCGTCCAGCAACGACAGGTGACTGCGGACCCGGCGATAGTGCTGCCGGATGCCGAAGCACAACCCGATGAGAGGCGCCGGTGGCGACCAGCGTGATCCAGCCCCCTCGGCGAACTTGAGGGTGGCGCGTGATGGCGAGGATGGTGGCCGTGACGACCGCGCCCGCGACGTTGACGGCGAAGCGGCGGCGCCAGTGGCCTTCGGTCCGGACCTGGAGCCAGTGCCGCGCCATCCCCACCTGGCTGAGCGTGAAGGTGAGGAACACGTTGATCGAGTACATGACGACCAGCAGGTCGACCGCGCCCTTGGTGTAGGCGAGCACCGCGCAGGCGGCCACGCCCATGCTGATGACCCCGTTCTGCGTGACCAGCCGCTCGGACAGATGATTGAATCGCTTGGGCACCCACTGGTCGGTCGCCATGGCGGCCAGGGTCCGCGGACCATCGAGGAATCCGGTCTGGGCAGCCACGAAGAGCAGGGCTCCCTCCGAGACCAGGGTGAATCCCACCACCCAGGGACTGATCTCGAGCCTCCCACGTGCCAGCCGCGGGTCAGCAGCTCCCAGAGCGAGGCGTTGAGGGTCTTGCCGGTCTGGAACGAGACGTGATTGAGCAGATAGCAGAACAGGATGCCGCCGGCCGTGAAGGCGAGGGAGGTCGCCATGTAGAGCATGGTGCGCTTGCCGTTCTGGACCCGGGGCTCGCGCAGGATGCCGACGCCGTTGCTCACCGCTTCGATCCCGGTGAACGTCCCGCCGCCGAGCGAGAAGGCGCGCAGGAGAATCACGCCCACGCCGAACAAGCCCAGCTGAGAGATCGCGCCGTGCGTCTCCTGGACCGTGCCGGCGAGCAGCGGCCCGAGGTCCGAGGCGTGCCGGAACACGCCGTAGGCGATCAGGGCGATGTGGCTGGCGATGAAGGCGAGGAAGATCGGTGTCAGCACGTACACCGATTCCTTGATCCCGCGCAGGTTGAGCAGGATGAGCCATCCGACAACGACGAGCTCGGCGACCAGCTTCCATGGAAGGCACGCCGCGGGAAGGAACGAGAAGATGGCATCGCATCCGGCGGCCACGGAGATGGAGATGGTGAGCACGTAGTCCACCACCAGCGCGCATCCCGATACGACTCCGGGCATAGGCCCGAGCAGCTTGGTCGCGACGAGATAGCCGCCGCCACCGCTCGGGAACTGCTCGATGATCTGGCTGTAGGACGCCGAGATGAGGAAGACGGTCCCGATGATGGCGACCACCAGGATAGAGCGCGAGATGCTGGTGCGCTCCGAGCTGCCGGAACACCTCTTCGGGGCCCGTAGCACGAGGACGACAAGCCGTCCGACCCGAGGCCGACCCAGGCGAAGAAGGCGATGAGGGCGAGGTGCTGGTGGATGCGCGGGTCGAAGAGGATTCTTCGGTCCACCGATGACGAATCCGCGCAATCGGTCCAGCGCCATGAGGCGTCCCCGGGTCCCGTAGGTGACGTGGCCGGCCGTGGGCCGTCGGCGGCCACTCCTTGAGAGAGGAGGCCATTGGACAATGGAGTCGCGTCAACGCGACGTATGGAGTCGCGGGAAAGCCATCAAGAACGCGTCAAGATCCGCGTTCGGGACTTCTTCACTTGCCGAGAAGGTTAATGTCGACGTCCACCTGCATGCTCCACATCCAGCTCGAGCCTCCGGGCTGAAGATCTCCGTCGAAGAAGAAGACGGGACCGGTGAGCACGTCGACCGCGGGCGTCACGTAGAAGTACACGCCCCGCCGGTCGCGCCGTAGACGTTCTTGCCGCTCTGGACGTCCCAGGTGAAGTGGATCCGGTCGATCACCGGAACGTCGATGGCCGGCGAGAACCAGCCGGCCGATGAGACCCGAGCGCTGCGGCTCGCCCCTGGACGACAGGAACAGCTTATCGTTCAGGCCGTAGTAGCCACCCACCGCCAGCGAGCCGACGCGCGGAAACGTGCGGCCCACCATCGCGTCGAGCACATCGTAGTCGGTGACATCCGGCTCGAAACCGACCCCGAAGATGCCGGCAGACCAGGCCGGTGAGCCCTTGAAGTAGGCGTCTTCCGGAGCGCCGACCTTGGCGTTGAGGTAGAAGGAGCGTCGATCGGCCCGTCGGGCGAGTAGGTCGGGTACAGCAGATCGAAACCCACCTCGGCCTGGAGCGACTTGCCCGGCAGGACGCCGATCTCGAGGCCGGTGTCGATCGGGTAGAGCGCCTTCTGGTCGAAGTAGGTGTCGTAGGTCAGGTGCAGCACTCCATAGCCCTGAACGCCCGGCGTGGACGGCGCCCAGAAGTTCGTCGAGGGAGTGGCGTGCGCGACCGTGGCGGCGGCGAAGCCACCACGGCCAGGACCGACGAGAACCAGCCAAGCTGGCGGATCCTTCCGAGCGTCTGCTTCGATGACACGCTCACCTCCGGTGGTGGTCGTCGAGCGCCGGGTTGAGCTCGAGCACGTTGACGACCGGCTCGCCGATCACGCCGAGGAAGCGGCCGGTGGTGTGCGCGGCGACCAGGCGCCGCACCTGGTCGGTCGAGAGACCCCGCGCCTTGGCGACGCGACGCACCTGGTACTCGGCGGCGGCGACGCTGATGTGCGGATCGAGTCCGCTGCCCGACGCCGTGACCAGATCCACCGGCACCGGCAGTCTCGCCTCGGGGTCAGCGGCGCGGAGCGCGTCGATCCGCGCCTTCACGGCGGCGGCGAGCGCCGGATTCAGCGGGCCGTAGTTGGACCCGCTCGAGGCGCCCGCGTTGTAGGCCGGGGAGGTGGCCGAGAGCCGCCCCCAGAAGTACCCGGGATCGGTAAAGGTCTGGCCGATCCACGAGGACCCCACCACCTGGCCCCGACGCACGATCAGGCTGCCGTTCGCCTGGCGGGGAACACCGCCTGGGCGATCCCGGTGATCAGCAGGGGATAGACGACGCCGGTGATCACGGTGAGAACCACCAGCATCATCAGCGCGGAGAAGATCTCGCCGCCCAGCGTGCCTCCCGCGGGTGCCGGCGACGTGGCGTTCTCGGAGCGCCCTCGCGTCTTGGACGCGGCACGTTCGGGCTGGAGGGAGCTCATGTGAGCCTCAGGGCGACCAGGATCATGTCGATCAGCTTGATCCCGACGAACGGCACGATCAGCCCGCCGACGCCGTAGATAAGCAGGTTCCGCCGCAGCAAGGCCGAGGCGCCGAGCGGCCGGTACCGCACGCCCTGCAGGGCCAGCGGGATCAGCGCGATGATGATCAGGGCGTTGAAGATCACCGCCGAGAGGATCGCGCTCTCGGGCGTGGCGAGGCCCATGACGTTGAGCGCGCTGGAGTGGCGGGTAGGTGGCCGCGAACGCCGCCGGGATGATCGCGAAGTACTTGGCGACGTCGTTGGTGATGCTGAAGGTGGTGAGCGCGCCGCGCGTCATCAGCAGCTGCTTCCCGGTCTCGACGATCTCGATCAGCTTGGTCGGATTGGAATCGAGGTCGACCATGTTGCCCGCCTCCTTGGCCGCCTGGGTGCCCGAGTTCATCGCCACCGCGACGTCGGCCTGCGCCAGCGCGCGGCGCGTCGTTGGTGCCGTCGCCGGTCATCGCCACCAGCTTGCCGCCCTCCTGGTGCTTGCGGATCAGCTTGAGCTTGGCCTCCGGCGTGGCCTGGGCGAGGAAGTCGTCGACCCCCGCCTCGGCCGCGATGGCGGCGGCGGTGAGCGGGTTGTCGCCGGTGATCATCACGGTCGAGATTCCCATCCGGCGCAGCTGGGCGAAGCGGTCGCGGATGCCGCCCTTCACCACGTCCTTGAGGCGGACCACACCCAGCACACGCCCCGACTCGGCGACCACCAGCGGGGTGGCGCCCTGACGCGCGACGCCGTCGACCGCGCTGCCGAACCTGGTCGGGAAGCGCTCCGCCGTGGCTCCGGATCCACTCCGCGACGGCGTCGGCGGCGCCCTTGCGGATCAACGCGCCCGTCGAGGTCCACGCCGCTCATCCGGGTCTGGGCGGTGAAGGGAACGAACGCGGCGTGCGTCGCCTGCAGGTTGCGCTCCCGCAGTCCGTACTTCTCCTTGGCGAGCACCACGATGCTGCGCCCCTCGGGCGTCTCGTCGGACAGCGAAGCGAGCTGGGCGGCGTCGGCGAGCTGCTCGGGCGGAACACCGTCGGCGGGGATCAGCTCGACCGCCTGGCGGTTGCCGAGCGTGATCGTGCCGGTCTTGTCGAGCAGCAGCACGTCCACGTCGCCGGCGGCCTCGACCGCCCGACCCGACATCGCCATCACGTTGGCGTGGAGCAGCCGGTCCATGCCGGCGATGCCGATCGCCGACAGAAGCCCGCCGATGGTGGTGGGGATTAGGCACACCAGCAGCGCGACCAGCACCGTGACGCGTCACGACCGTACGCCGCCGCCCGAGCGTCACGGCGTAGATCGAGAACGGCAGCAGCGTCGCCGTCGCGAACAGGAACACCAGCGTGAGGGCCACCAGCAGGATGGTGAGCGCGATCTCGTTCGGCGTCTTCTGGCGCTTGGCGCCCTCGACCATCGCGATCATCCGATCGAGGAAGGTCTCGCCGGGATCGGCGGTGACGCGCACCACCAGCCAGTCCGACAGGACGCGGGTGCCGCCGGTGACCGCGCTGCGATCGCCGCCGCTCTCGCGGATCACCGGCGCGCTCTCGCCGGTGATCGCGCTCTCGTCCACCGAGGCCACGCCCTCGATCACCTCGCCGTCGCACGGGATCACGTCGCCGGCCGCCACGGTCACGAGCACGTCGCCGCGCCGCAGCGTCGGCGCCGGCACCACCGAGATCGACGAGTCGATCGGCGGGGTCCGCCAGCTTCTTGGCCATCAGATCGGTGCGGGCGCGCCGCATGGTCTCGGCCTGCGCCTTGCCGCGTCCCTCGGCCATCGCCTCGGCGAAGTTGGCGAACACGCAGCGTGAACCACAGCCACGCCGAAACGCCGAGGATGAAGCCGGCCGGCGCCTCGCCGCGGCCGCCCAGCGCCTGGATGCCGAGGACGGTGGTCAGCACGCTGCCGACCAGCACCACGAACATGACCGGATTGCGGATCTGCTGGCGCGGGTCGAGGCTTGAGGAACGCCTCGACCGCCGCGCGGCGCACGATCGGCGGGTCGAACAGCGGACGGTGACGCGCCTGCTGGTTCACGAGTGGTCCCTCCAATCATCGCCAGGTGCTCGCACGATCGGTCCAAGCGCGCAGCGCCGGGATGAAGGTGAGCGCGCCGACCACCAGCACGGTCGAGATCAGCAGCACCACGAACAACGGGGTGTGGGTCGGCAGCGTGTCCGGCACCCGCGGGCACGCGCTTCTTGGCGGCCAGCGATCCGGCGATGGCGAGCGCCGGGATCGCGAGCCAGAAGCGGGCGAAGAACATCGCGAGGCCGAGCGTGCCGTTGTACCAGGGCGTGTTGGCGCCGAGCCCGGCGAACGCGCTGCCGTTGTTGTTGCCGGCCGACGAGAACGCGTACAGCACCTCGCTGAAGCCGTGGACGCCGGGATTGAAGATGGTCTTGACGCCCGAAGGCGACGACCACCGAGACCGCGGTTCCGACCAGCACCGATCAGCGGCGGCAGCAGCACCATCAGCGAGGCCATCTTCATCTCGTGCGGCATCGATCTTCTTGCCCAGGTACTCGGGCGTGCGGCCGACCATCAGGCCGGCCACGAACACCGCGATGATCGCGAACGCCAGCATGCCGTAGAGACCCGAGCCCGACGCCGCCGTAGATCACCTCGCCGAGCTGGATCAGCCACATCGGGATCATGCCGCCGAGCGGGGTGAACGAGTCGTGCATCGCGTTGACCGAGCCGTTGGAGGCGGCGGTGGTGGTGACCGCCCACAGCGCCGAGAGACCGATGCCGAAGCGCGCCTCCTTGCCCTCCATGTTGCCGCCCGGCTGCGTCGCGCTCACGACCTGGTCGGCACCGAGCGACGTCAGACGCGGATTGCCGCTCTGCTCGGCCCACATCGTGACCGCCAGGCAGCCCACCAGCACCACGGTCATCGCGGCGAGCACCGCCCAGCCCTGCCGCGTGTCGCTCACCATCCGTCCGAACGTGTAGCAGAGCGCGCCGGAGATGATCAGGATCGCCAGCAGTTCGAGGAAGCAGGAGAACGGCGTCGAGTTCTCGAACGGGTGCGCCGAGTTGACGTTGAAGAAACCACCTCCGTTGGTGCCGAGCTGCTTGATCGCGATCTGCGAGGCGGCCGGTCCGAGTGCGATCGTCTGGTCGGACACCGCCTTGCCGTCGGCGCCGGCGACCGGCTGGACGAGATGGGCGGTCTGATAGGGCGCCAGGGTCTGGACGACGCCCTGCGAGACCAGCACAACCGCGAGCACGATCGAGAGCGGCAGGAGGATGTAGAGCGTGCTCCGCACCAGGTCGGCCCAGAAGTTGCCGATCGTGGCGGAAGACCGGCGCGCGAAACCGCGAACGAACGCCGCCAGGGTCGCGACGCCGGTGGCGCCGAGACGAAGTTCTGGACCGTGAGGCCGAGCATCTGCGTGAGATAGCTCAGGGTGGTCTCGCCGCTGTAGCCCTGCCAGTTGGTGTTGGTGGCGAAGCTCACGGCGGTGTTGAAGGCCGAATCGGGCGTCACCGCCCCGAGCTTCTGCGGGTTGAGCGGCAGGAGATGCTGGAAGCGCTGGAGCGCGTACACCACGAACAACCCGGCGATGTTGAAGAACAGCATCGCGACGGCATACCGCTTCCAGTCCATCTCGTCCGCCGGATTCACGCGCGAAACGCGATAGCAGAATCGTTCGACCGGGCCGAGCACCGGCGACAACCCGGTGCGCTTGCCCTCGAGGACGTTCGCCATGAATTGCCCGAGCGGCTTGGCGGCGAGCAGCAGCACGACCAGGTACAGGCCGATTTCGATCCAGGCCGGCGACATCAGAACCGCTCCGGCCGGAACAGCGCGTAGACCAGGTAGAGGAACAGCGCGATCGCGATGAGCAGCGTGACGACGTGAAGCGTGCTCACGACTCGTCTCGCGGGCGATCGCAGAGGGCGATCAGAACCAGTGTCATCAGCACGAGCACGATGACGACGGCGATCCAGAACAGGTCCATATCGAACCGCAGCCTCCGGCGGTGATGGTGAAACGCGGCATGGGCGTGATGTCACGCACCGCGGATCACCTGGAGGCATTTGACGGCAGATTTGGTTCAGGACCGCCTATGGATTCGTGCCGGCTCCATCAAGAAAGCATCAAGGCGTGGCCGGGGAGAGCGGCGACCGGGTCTCGGGGCTGCTACCATGCGCGGTTGCGGCGGCGCGCGCGGCGCCGAGCCGTCGATTTCGCGACGAGTTGCGAAACCAGGCGACCACATGCCCGAAGGCCGGCCGGATCCCGATCAGCTGCTGGAGCGTCTCACCGAGAAGAGAGCGCGAGAAGCGCGCGCGCCTCAAGATCTTCTTCGGCGCTTCGGCCGGCGTCGGCAAGACCTACGCAATGCTGCTCGAGGCGCGCGAAGCAGCACTCCGGCGTCGGCGTGGCTGTCGGGCGCGGTCGAGACGCACGGCCGCGCCGAGACGCGCGGCGCTGATGGAGGGCATCGAGCCGCTGCCGCCGCGGTCGATCGAGTACCGCGGCGCTGCGCCTCGAGAGTTCGATCTCGACGCGGCGCTCGCCCGCCACCCGGGTCTGCTCCTGCTCGACGAGCTGGCGCACACCAACGCGCCCGGGCTCGCGCCACGCCAAGCGCTGGCAGGACGTCGAGGAGCTGCTCGACGCCGGCATCGACGTCTACACCACGCTCAACGTCCAGCACGTCGACAGCCTCAACGACGTGGTGGCGCAGGTCACCGGCGTGACGCGTGCGGGAGACGGTGCCCGACTCGATCCTCGACCGCGCCGACGAGATCGAGCTGGTCGACCTGCCGCCCGGACGATCTGCATGCAGCGCCTGCGCGAGGGCAAGGTCTACGTTCCCGCAGCAGGCCGAGCGCGCGCTCAGAGCGTTCTTCACGCAAGGGCAACCTGATCGCGCTGCGCGAGCTGGCGCTGCGCAAGACCGCCGAGCGCGTCGACGCGCAGCTCGAGATCGCACCGCCGTCTCGAGGAGTCTCCAAGACCTGGGACGTGCGGGAGCGCCTCCAGGTGTGCGTCTCGAATTTCGAGACCGGGCTCGGCCTGGTGCGTGAGGCCGCGCCGCATGGCGGCGAGCCTGCGCGCGGAGTGGTTCGTGGTCTACGTCGAGCGTCCCGGCGAGCTGCGTTCGCGCGCGGCCGAGCGCCAGAAGATCGTGGATCTGCTTTCGTTCGCCGAGGCTGGGCGCCCAGACCGCGATCCTGAGCGGTCACCGCGTGAGGCGACGAGCTGGTGGCGTTCGCCCGCGATCGTCACGTCTCGCGCATCCTGATCGCCAAGCCGACCCGGCCGCGGTGGCTCGAGGCGATCGCCGGATCGCTCACCAGCGCGCTGATCCGCTCCTCGCGCGAGATCGACGTCTACGTCGTCGACGCGAAGAAGACCAGGCCGGACATGCAACCCGCGGCCGTCGAGGCCGCCAGCACGCTCGTTGCGCAACTACCTCAGCGCGGTGGTCATCGTGGCGCTGAGCAGTGCCGTCGCGGCGCCGATGCACGGGCGTTTCGACCTGACCAACCTGGTGATGGTCTATCTCATCGGCGTGCTGGTGACGGCGATGCGGTTCGGGCGCGCGGCCCGGTGTGGTCGCTTCGGTGCTGAGCGTGGCGGCGTTCGATTTCTTCTATCGTGTCACCGCGGCTGACCTTCGCCGTGTCCGATACCCAGTACCTGGTGACTTTCGCCGTCATGCTCGGGACCGCGTTGCTGGTCAGCACGCCTGGCGGTCCGTTTGCGCGAGCAGGCCGAGGAAGCCCGCCGGCGTGAGCCGGACCGCCGCGCTCTATGCCCTGAGCCGTGATCTGGCGGACACGGCGGGCGAGGTCGACCTGATCGAGGCGGCGGTCGCGCGGGTGCGCGAGACGTTCGACTGCGAATGCCTGCTGTTGATCCCCGACGGCGACGGGCGCGTGAGCCCGCGCAATGCGCCCCGGGCGATCGTGCCGCCGCGACGCGCGCGAGCTGGCGGTGGCCCAGTGGGTGTTCGACAACCACCAGTCGGCCGGCCGCGGGACCGCCACGCTGCCCTCGTCGCGCGCGCTCTATCAGCCGCTCGAGACCAGCGCGCGGCCCGGTGGGCGTGCTCGGGCGTGTTCGCGGAGGACACCCGCCGCCTCGCCGCCCCGACGCGATGCGATTGCTCGAGACGTTCGCCAAGCAGATCGCGCTCGCGCTCGAGCGCAGCCAGCTCTGCCGCCGACGCCGAGCACACCCGCATGAGCGCGGAGAGCGAGCGGCTGCGCAACGCGCTCCTGAGCTCGGTCTCGCACGACCTGCGCACGCCGCTCGCCGCCATCACCGGCGCCGCCACCAGCGCTGCTGCGGGCCGACGGACGGTCGACGACGGCGACGCGGCGCGAGCTGCTCCAGTCGGTCGCCGACGAGGCGCGGCGTCTAAACCGTCTGCTCGCCAACCTGCTCGAGATGACGCGCGTCGAGGCCGGCGGCGTCAACCTCCGCAAGGAGTGGCAATCGATCGAGGAGGTGGTCGGGGCGGCGGTGGCGCGCGTCGAGGACGAGTTGGCCAGCCGGCGGCTCGAGATGGAGATCCCGCGCGACCTCCCGCTGGTCGCGTTCGACGGCGCTGTCGATCCAGCAGGTGCTGATCAACCTGCTCGAGAACGCGATCAAGTACGCCCCGCCGGGGGCGCCGATCACGGTGCGGGCCGAAGCCTCGCCGGCGGAGATCGTGGTCGAGGTCATGCGACCGCGGGCCGGGGATTCCGGCGGGGACGAGGAGCGCGTGTTCGAGAAGTTCTATCGCGCGAAGCGCGAGGCCGACCCGGCGGTATCGGTCTCGGGCTCGCGATCTGCCGCGCCATCGTCACCGCGCACGGCGGCGCGATGACGGTCCGGCCGCGACCCGACGGCGGCTCGATCTTCCGCTTCACGCTCCCGCGCGGCCCGACGCCCCGCCGGATGCGATCGAGCCCGAGCTCGATCGCGAGAGCGGCGCGATGACGTCGGAGGACGGAGCCCCCGGTCCGGCCGCACGGTGCTGATCGTCGAGGACGAGCGCGAGATCGTCCGGTTCCTGCGCGCGGCGCTGATCAGCGCGGGTACAGCCGCTGGTCGCCGGCAACGCCCGGGACGGGATGATGATGGCCGCCACGCGGCCGCCCGATCTCGTGATCCTCGACCTCGGGCTTCCCGACCTCGACGGCTCCGAGGTGATCCGGCGAATCCGCGAGTGGTCGCGCGTGCCGATCGTCGTCCCTCTCCGCGCGGGGCCAGGAGCGCGACAAGATCCAGGCGCTCGACGCCGGCGCCGACGACTACCTGACCAAGCCGTTCGCGGTGGGCGAGCTGCTCGCGCGCGCTGCGCGTCGCCGAGCGCCACGCGCTCAGCGCGTCGGATCCCGCCGAGCCGATCGTCGAGATCGGCGATCTCAAGGTCGATCGCGCGCGCCGGCAGGTCGAGATCGCCGGTGCGCCCGTCCATCTGACCCCGATCGAGTTCAAGCTGGTCGCGGCGCTGGCGCGGTCGCCGGGACGCGTCGTCACCCACGAGCAGCTCCTTCGCGAAGTCTGGGGACCGGGCCACGCCCGCCAGACCCACTATCTGCGCGTGCACATGGGCAATCTGCGGCACAAGCTCGAGCCGGAGCCGTCGCGTCCGCGCTACATCATCACCGAGCCCGGCGTGGGATACCGGATGCGCGACGCTTGACCTCCGACGCTCCACGCCTCACCTTCTCTCCGGCCCTCTCTCACTCCCCTCTCATCGAGACCGCATCATGAACGACAGAGGAGCCTGCATGCCTTTCACGATTCGAATGGAGCAGGAGAGCGGCGTGGTCATCGGCACCGGCACCGACAATCTGGGTCTGGTGGACGCCAAGGACGCGGCGGCCGCGGTGTGAGGAAATCCGACTGGGTCGGCAAGCCCGTGCTGTGGGACTTCCGTGGCGCCCGCTTCGACGTGCGACCCTCCGAGGTGCGTGAGCTGGCGCAGTTCATCCTGAGCTCGCAGCCCGAAGCCTCCACCTCGCGTCGCCATCGTCACCGCGCGCGACCTCGACTTCGGGTTCGGGCGGATGTTCGAGGATGCTGCGCGAGCATCCGTTGACCGACGTGCGCACGTTTCGCGATTACGACGAGGCCGCTGACCTGCGGTGCGCGTGAACCTCAGTAGCGCGGTTGAGCGCGGACGGTGTGGCGCCGCGCTCCGCGAGGTTTCAGGTCCTGGGTGCCGTCGGGCGTCGCCGGCCGCCGACTTTCTCCAGCGCCAGCGGGATCACGAGCTTGAGCCCGCTCAGCGTCTGGGAGAACGCGATCACCTTGACGTCGACGAGCCCGCCGCGATCGCCGCGGCGCGGATGTCGTCCTCGCGCAGCTCGGGCCGGCCCCTGGGCCACACCACCCACAGCATCCCGGCGGGATCAGAGCGCGCGGCGCAGCGTGGCGAGCCGCACGAGCTGCTCCCGCGAATCGGCGCCGACAGACGATCGCGTGCGAACCCGCGCGCGCCGGTCCCTCGGAGACGTCGGCGGTAGCGCGCCGCAGCTCCAGCCGTGAAGCCCGTGATCGTCGACGCCGACCACCGACACGGCGCGTGCGGCTCGATGCCGGAGCTTGTCGATCCGCGGCTTGCCCGAGTAGCCCGCCGCCTCAGGCGCCATCAGGACGCCGCCGGGAGCCGCGTCGGAGGTCGCGCCGGTCTCGGCGTGGACGCAGCGCCGACCGCACGGCGGAGGCGAGGCGCCGCGGCGTCACCCGTGCGACCTCGACGCGCGCGTGGCGCCGGTGAACATCCGCCAGCGAGCGCACCGATCTCGGCCAGGCCCGCGAGCGCGCGATCGCGGTCGATCGCGTCCCCACGAGGCCGCGGGTGGCGCGCCGTCGCGCGCGAGCCAGTCCTCGAAGTGGACGTGCCGCGCACTCGAGCCGCCGCTCCTCGCGGTGGTTCTTGGCGTCGACGCGGCCGATCAGCTGGCCGTCGTGGAAGAGCGGCAGCGTGTAGTAGCCGTGGACGCGCCGGTGGCCCGGGGTGTAGACCTCGATCCGGTAATCGAACCCGAACAGCTGCGCGTGTCCGCTCGCCGGTGCCAGAGGAAGGAATCGAATGGCGCGAGCAGCGTGGTGCCGCGCGACGGAACGCGCACGCGCGCCGCGCGCGCGAGCGTCGGGCAGGTCGCTCGCCCGCGCGAACCATTTTGCGCGATGACCCTCGACCGCCACCTCGACCACCTCGCCGCGATCGACCATCGCGCGGAACGCGCGGCGGCGGACCGCTGCCTCGAGCCGCGGGAAGGTGAGGTACATGCGCAGGTCTAGCTCGGTCGCGGCACCCATCGCGTGCAGCGAGCGCTCGAAGTGCCAGCGCAGGAACTCCTCGGATCCCGGCGTCTCGAGCGCGCGATATCCGGGACGACCCGCTCGGCGAGGTCGTAGCGCTTCTGGAAGTGGCGGCGCGAGTGGATCAGCAGCCGCCCGTTCATCCACAGCAGGTGGAGCGCGTGGGTGGCGGGTTTCCAGCTCCACCATCCGCGCTCGGTCCGGACTTCGGCCGCATGCGAAGTCGGCGTTGGAGAGCGGACCGCGCTCGCGGATCGCGCCCTCCACCTCGCCGAGCAGACGCCGGTGCTTCCGGAGCCAGCTCGTCCAGCCGGTGTGGCGCGGGCGGTAGTCGAGCATGGCGCGCGCCACGCGTGGAGGTGAGTCGCCGGAATCAGGCACGCCGCGTGCGCCCAGTACTCGTGCAGCACCCGCTTCTCGGTAGGCGAGGCGGTCGAGGGTCGCGCGGTCGTAGGGACCGAAGCGGCTCCACACCGTGAGGTAGTGGGCGCGCTCGAGCACGTTGATCGAGTCGAGCTGGAGTCCGCCGACGCTCCTCGACGAAGCGCGTGAGGCTGGCCGCGGTGAGCCGACGGCCGCGCGGGCGGTCGAGCTGCTGGCGCGCGATGAACAGCGCGGCCACCGCCTCGCGCGAGAAGGCGGGCGGGGTCATGCCTGCGTGGTTGGCGCCGCGGCGCGCCGCGGCGGGTGCGCGCGGGCCAGCACGCTCGCCAGGTGCTCGACCCTGACTTGCATTCCGCGCTCGCGTGCGCCGCGCGCCATGTGCAGCATGCACCCGGGTTCGAGGCCACGACGATCTCGGGGCGACGCGCTCGATCGCGTCGAGCTTCTGCGCGAGCTGGGCCTCGGCCATGTCGGGATGCGTGAGGTTGTAGACGCCGGCGCTGCCGCAGCACCAGTCGGAATGCGGCAGGTCGACCAGCTCGACGCCGGGGAGACGCGCGAGCAGCGCGCGCGGCTCGGAGCGCACGCGCTGCGCGTGCGCGAGGTGACACGGATCGTGATAGGCGATCCGGAGCGGCCGGCCGGCGTCGCGCGCCGAGCCGAGCGGAGCCTCGGGCTCCGGCAGCCGGATAGCGCGCGAGGACCTCGGACACGTCGCGCACGCGCGCGCTGAAGTCGGCGGCCGCGGCGGCGGGATCGTCGTCGAGCAGGTGCGCGTACTCGCGCAGCGCGGCGCCGCATCCCGCCGAGTCGGTGACGATGGCGTCGAAGCGCTGCGTCGAAGGCGATCAGGTTGCGCCGCGCCAGCCGCTTCGCCGTGCGCCGCAGCCCGGCGTGCGCGTGGAGCGCGCCGCAGCAGGTCTGCGCGTTCGGCACCACCACCTCGAGCCCGGCGAGCACCATCAGCCGGACCGCGTCGCGGTTGATCTCGCGGGAACATCACCTCCATCACGCAGGTGGTGAAGAAGCCGACGCGCGCGCGCGCGGTTCCGCGGGATGGAACACCAGCCGATCGGGCGCGGCGCTCGAGCCGGGCGCCGGCAGGCAGGTCCGGCTCGAGTCGCTCGAGCATGCGCTCGCGGCGCGACGGCGAGCGGCGGCGTCATCGCGAAGCCGCGGCGCGCGAAGTCCGGCAGCCAGCGCGCGGCCGGCGAACGCATCAGCGCCGCGATCGGTCCGCGCTGGCCGATGCGCAGGAGGTCGGCCGCGGCGTGCATGCGGGAGCGGTGGGGAGCAGCGACTCGAGCGCCCAGCGTCCGAGCTCGGCGCAGCGGCGACGGCGCCTCAACCGGCGTCCGATCTGGCCGCGGGTCGCCTCGAGCAGTCGCCCGTACGGAACGCCGGCGGGACAGACGGTCTCGCACGCGCGGCAGTCGAGGCAGAGATCGAGGTGGCCGAGCAGTGGATCGCTCGGCGCGATCCGGCCCTCGGCCAGCCCGCGCATCAGGTAGAGGCGGCCGCGCGGGGAGTCGGGCTCGATCTTGAGCTCGCGGTAGGTGGGGCAGGCGGTGAGGCAGAGGCCGCAGTGGATGCAGGTCTCGAGCTCGACGCGCAGGGGCGCGTCCTCGGCGTCGAACCAGGACGGTGACAAAGCCGGCGGTTGAGCCGGGACGGGATCTCCCATCGGCCCAGAATAGCATCCGGGCGGCCGATCATCGCGATCGGACCGCCCGGTGTGGCCGCCGCAGGGGGCTATCTCAACACGGTCAGCTTCCTGGTGTCGGCGAACGAGAGGCCGGGATAGCGCACGCGCGTGAAGTACACGCCGCGCGGCGATGGATGACCGCCGTCGTCGGCACCGTCCCAGACCACGCGATGCTCCCGGCCGGGAAGGTGCGGTGCGCCAGCGAGCGGACCTTGCGCCCGGTGACGTCGAACACCTCGATGTCGACGCGGCCAGCCGCGGTCAGGCCAAAGTCGATCGCCGCGTTTCCGGAGCGGAGCGGGTTGTTGCTCAGACGCATGAAGTTCGTGAGCGCCTCGCCGTCGTCGAGGGTCGGCACCTCGAGCGGGATCAGCGGCGTGCCCGCCACCGTCCAGATCTTGCCCCACACCCAGGAGAAGATCTCGTAGAAGTAGCGCGAACGACCACGGGTGTCGTTGCCGTAGCGGCTCATGATGTGCTCGATGTCCCAACCGTCGACCAGCGCCTTCCACGGCTTGTCGCTCGCGTAGTCCTTGAACACGCTCGCCAGCATGGGCAGCGTCGGTCCCGTGCGGTCCTCGTACTGGGCCGCATCCGCGGTCTGGCTCAGCAAGCCTGAGGTGCGTTGGAGCACGTCGTTGGTCCACATGCACAGATTGCTGACGCCCCAGATGTCGAAGTAGGGATCTCCCGGCTTGACCGGGCAGACGCGCCAGATGGGAATCAGGTCGGGTGTGTTCTCGCTGTTGCCGGACTCGAGCACGTAGCTGTCGTTCCGGAGCGTGACCCCGAAGTAGTTGAGCATCAGATCTTCCTGGGGCGTCCTGGCGCCCTCGCCGATGTTCGACTCGACGAAGCCGTCGCCCATCGCCCAGATGCCGCGATTCTGCGCCACCAGGCTGCCGTGCGAGAGCCACCCGGTGATCAGGCCGACATCGTTCTGGCTGCGACCCTTGAACGGGTCCGAGCACGCCGGAGTTGAGATCGCCGGAGAGGATCAACATCAGCGTGTAGTAGGCGTCCATCATGGCTCGGGCGTCGGTCCTGGCGCGACGACTTCGGCCCGGTCTGCGCGTTGCTGCGGTCCGAGAGCCGGCTGCCGAGGCTGCCGGCCTGCGTGGTGAGAGCGACTCCGAGGCCTTGACCTGATACATGTCCCAGGTGGTTCCGGGCGAGCCGCCATGCTCCGCGGTGAAGCCGATGCGTCCCGCCGGATCGAGGTTGCTCGCGGGATCGTTGAGGTCCCCGTCGCCGCGTGCGTGCCAGCCGTTGTGAGCGCCCCACTTCTGCTGGGATGTCGCGCCGATCGTGTCGGCGACGCTCACCCAGACGCGCTCGTTGCCGCGCCGGTCGTTGCTGTCGACGACCAGCAGGCAGGCCGGTCCGTGTCCGAAGGTCTGGAACAGCGGATGATCGGTAGGCGGGATCCTTCCAGCGATCCGGAAGCACGCTGAACTCCTGCCAGCGATGTCCGTCCGTCGAGCCCTCGGCCACCTGCGGCGACACGCTGTTCGTGTCCGGGCAGCATGCCCGTGAGGTGTTGTCGCTCCCGATCTGGCGGAAGAAGTACTGACGTGCGCGCCGGCCGTGAGCAGGCCGTCGGGAATGATCTTCGTGTACTCCCGGATGAACGTGCTGTTCGCGGCGTAGCCGGTCGAGGCGCAGTTCGCGCCGATGCCGTTGCACGCCACATACGACGGCACCGTGCCGTCGCACACCACGTCGTTGGGATCGGAGGTCAACGTCTTGATGTAGCAGCGCGGCTTGAGCTGCCCGAGGGTCGCGAAGTGCGGATCCGACTCGTGCAGGTAGTTTGCCCAGATCTTGCGGTCGGCCAGGTCCGCCGAAAACGAAGCGGCTGTGGAACGCGAACACGTTGACTTCCGCGGTATCGCAGCGAGCGCTGTTCCACACGTTCGCATCCCATCCGCCCTTGGCGGCGGCGTGCTCGCGACCGCGCCCGGGCTGGCGAACACGCCGGGGTTCGTCCGGTAGGCGTCCCAGAACGAGCCGTCGCCCGGGGTCACGGTGACGGCGTTGTTCGGGAGCTTGCGGATGAAGCCGGTGTGCGGATCGCCGACCGGGGTGTAGTTCCCCGGACCGGGAGGATGCGGAAGATCATGTCCACCTGGGTGGTGGTCGGGCTGGAGACGATCACCACCGAGTCGCAGGAATGTCGGCCCGAGTCGTGCTGCCGCGTTCGGTGCCTGGTTGAGGCCGGTCTTGAGAATGGCCGCGCAGGTGTCGAACTTCGACGCCACACCGGGGAATCCCGCCGTCTCGTTCGCGGGGAAGGTGTCATTGATCCAGTTCCAGATGTCCGAGGCGAGCCGGGCGACCGCGGTCCGTCGACGATCGTCGAGGCTGATGTTGTCCCAGTAGCAGCCGTCGGTCGGCGAGCAGCCCGTCGACACGCCGAACCGGAAGCACTCCTGCATCTTGCCCAGATCAGAGCGTTGACCGAGTCGGGAACGCCCGACGCGTTCGAGGTCTTCATCATCGAGTTGCCGACGCATGCCCTCGAGGTCGCGGAAGCACTGCTGATCGGGGTTGAAGATGACGAACGCTGGGAAGCGCACCTGGCCCCACGCCGGATACGGATAGGTGCCCGCCCGTCCAGGTCCGTCGAGTTGCCCGGATAGCTCATGAAGCCAAACCGCCACAGGCTGACCCTTGGTGAACGGATCCATGATGCCGGCGTACAGATCGTAGTCGATGTAGTAGTCGTTCTCGGCGTTGACGTCCTGGTCGCCGACCCGCGCGCCGCCGGTGTTCCCGTTGACCGGCTACAGGCTGATCGGGTTCGGCACGCCGGGCGCAGCGACCCACGAACTGAATCGTCGGCGAGTAGATGCCGTCGAAGCGCTCCGCGCTCCGCCGTGCCGTCGATGAGACCGCCGGCCGCTTCGGAGTTGTCGTGATCGCCGGCCGAGATGACCACGCCGTTGAGGTCGCAGATACGCGACACATCACCCGGCTGGCCGCACAGGTCGGTGTAGATCAGATCGCTCAGCCGGTGCGGGTGGTGGAAGATCGCCGGCGGCTTGCCGGTGGACTTCCAGGCATCCTTGGCGCTGACCGAGCGCGTTGTTGTCGATCGCGCTGGCGCTCTCGAAGTCACCGAGCTGACCGTCGCGCCCGCGCCGATCTTGTAGGTCACGTTGTCGACCACCGCCGCACCGGCGCCGTCCGAGCTGTAGGAGGAGACCTTCATCGCTCGAAGCCGCTGTTGGTCTTGACGCCGGAACACCAGGCGGATGAGGCCGCTCTTCTCGAGCATCGGCGCCAGCGTCGCGTTCGGGATCACGCGCGGTGACGTGGGTCACGGCCTTGTTGCCGGCGACCGAGATCAGCTCGCGATAGTAAAGCGGGCTGGGGTTCGACGGAGTCGCTGTTCGGATCGCGGTCCCAGTGGAGCGACCTCGTCGAACCAGCGGCGCTGCTTGTCGTACACGGTGTCGACGTGGCCGTCGGAGTAGAGCACCGGGTTAGTCGGACTGAACACGGTCGGGCCGTCGACGCCGGCGCCGACGTAGACCATGAACGAGTCGACCGGCGCGCCGGTGAGTGACGCCGCGTCGCTGCTGCTGATGAAGTTGTTGGGCTGACCGTTCACGGCACCCGAGGTCACGCCGAGCGGATCGGCGTCGAACCAGCCGGTCCGCGTTGTCGCGGCGGCGCCGCCGTCGGTCGACATGTTGGTCCGGAAATCGAAGTCGATCGTGGAGCGAGTTGCTGCCGACGCCGTCGATGTCGCGGTACAGCATCTGGTCCATCTGCGATGCCGTAGCCCGGGAACGCCTTGTCGTTGTCCACCGGCCGACTGCGCGCCGTCGCTGCCGTTGAACATCGAGCACGGTCTTCGTTGAACGCGTTGTGCTTGCCCTGATGCCGATCCCTGACGGTGCACGTCGCCGTGGACGTCGGCAGACCCATCCACGCCGAGTAGCTGGCCGCCGAGCGGCGTCCAGCTGCGGACGCGGAAGCCGTCCCGGTGCCGGCTCGTTGGCTGCCGGCGTCGCGGTGCCACACGCCGTTCACGCAACGACTCCCGACGGTACTGCCGCTTGTGCCACGCGCCCGGCTGATGGCACGTAGTTGGCCGGCGTTGCCGCTGATCGGTCGCCCACCACGGGCCGGTTGCGGTCGGTGCGGGTCTGGCCGCCGAATCCGCGCTGAACGCCAGGCTGCGCGTCGACCACCAGCCCTGGAGCGAGTCGCCGTGGATGTCGTGCGCCATCGGGCTCGAAGCCCCACATGCCCTCTCCGCAGCGGCGGACGATGGAAGCCAGTCCTTGCCGGTAGCCGGCATAGACCGACCAGTAGTTGCTTGAAGTCCTCGTGAGCGCCCCGGGGTGAAGCCGACGCAGGTCGTGTCGTTCGCAACTCGACGGAAATTGATCGACGACCCGATACGCGCCGGCGCGGTCGCAGCTCCTGGCTCATCTGCGCGTTCACGAGCTTCAGACCCTCTTCACCGCCCGACGATCGATGGCGCGCGCGCGGGAGGGCGTCGAGAGCGAAGCAGCGCGAGCGCCAGAAGGAACATCGATGCCATGGCGGATCCGCGTCCATGGAACGTCCTCCTCTTCAGAGGCGGGCGACGCCTGGAGTTCGGCGCGCCCGCCGAGTTCTGAAGCTCATTAACGCAACACCGTCAGCTTCCTCGTGTCGCTCGAAGGAGTTGAGGCCGAGCGATAGCGCACGCGCGTGAAGTACACACGCCGCGCGGCGACGGATGGCGCCGCCATCGTCCGCGCCGTCCCAGACCACGCGGTGAGTCGCCCGCCGGGAAGGTGCGGTGCGGCGAGCGAGCGCACCTTGCGACCCGTCACGTCGAACACCTCGATGTCGACGCGTCCGGCCTGCGTGAGCCCGAAGTCGATCGTCGCGTCACCGCTTCGCAGCGGGTTGTTGCTCAGACGCATGAAGTTGGTGAGCGCCTCGCCGTCGAGTGTGGGCACCTCGAGCGGATCAGCGGCGTGCCGGCGACGTTCCAGATCTTGCCCCACACCCAGGAGAAGATCTCTGTAGAAGTAGCGGGCGCGGCCGCGCGAGTCGCGGTCGAAGCGGCTGGTGAGGTGCTCGATGTCGAAGCCGTCGACCAGTCGCCTTCCACGGCTTGTCGGTCGCGTAGTCCTTGAACACGCTCGCGAGCATGGGCAGCGTGGGTCCGGTGCGGTCCTCGTACTGGGCGGCGTCCGCGGTCTGGCTCGAGCAGGCCCGGCGTGCGCTGGAGCACGTCGTTGGTCCACATGCAGAGGTTGCTGACGCCCCAGATGTCGAAGTACGATCGCCAGGCTTGACCGGGCAAACGCGCCAGATCGGGATCAGGTCGGGCGTGTTCTCGTTGTTACCCGACTCGAGGACGTAGCTCTCGTTGCGGCAGCGTGACGCCGGAAGTAGTTGGTCATGAGGGCTTCCTGAGGCGTCCCAGCGCCCTCACCGATGTTCGACTCGACGAAGCCGTCGCCCATTGCCCAGATACCGCGGTTCTGCGCCACCAGGCTGCCACGATCCAACCAGCCGCTGATCAACGCGACATCGTTCTGACTGCGGCCCGCGAACGGCCCGAGGATGCCCGAGGTTCAGGTCACCGGACAGGATCAAGCATGAGGTGTAGTACGCATCCATCATGTCGGAGTCGGTCCCTGACGCGAGAGACTTCGGTCCAGTCTGCGCGTCGCTGCGATTCGCGAGACGGCTGCCGATGCTTCCGGCCTCGTGGTGAGCTGACTCCGGAGGCCTTGACCTGATACATGTCCCAGGTCGTACCCGGTGAGCCGCCGTGCTCCGCCTGAAGCCGACGCGACCTGCCGCGTCGACGTTCTGAGCCGCATCGTTGACGTCCCGACCACCCTTGGCGTGCCAGCCGTTGTGCGCGCCCCACTTCTGCTGGGAGGTCGCGCCGATGGTGTCGGCGACGCTTACCCAGACGCGCTCGTTGCCGCGCCGGTCGTTGTAACCGACGACCAGGAGGCAGGCCGGTCCGTGTCCGAAGGTCTGGAACAGCGGATGACGGTAGGCGGGATCCTTCCAGCGATCCGGAAGCACGCTGAACTCCTGCCACCGGTGTCCGTCCGTCGAGCCCTCGGCCACCTGCGGCGACACACGGTTGGTGTCGGGGTAGAGGCCGGACGGGCCGACGTCGCCCTGCTTGATGTCACGGAAGAAGTACTGACGTGCGCGCCCGCCGTGAGCAGGCCGTCGGGAATGATCTTCGTGTACTCCCTCGTCTGCGTGCTGTTCGCCGCATAGCCGGTCGAGGGCGCAGTTGGCGCCGATACCGTTGCACGCCACGTACGTCGGCACCGTGCCGTCGCACACGGTGTTGTTGGGATCGGAGGTCGGCGTCTTGATGTAGCAGCGCGGCTTGAGCTGCCCGAGGGTCGCGGAAGCGCGGATCCGACTCGTGCAGGTAGTTCGCCCAGATCTTGCTGTCGCCAGGTCCACCGAGAACGCCGCGGCTCTGGGACGAGAAGATGTTCACTTCCGCGGTGTCGCAGCGAGCGCTGTTCCACACGTTCGCATCCCATCCGCCCTTGGCGGCGGCGTGCTTCGCGACCGCGCCGGGGCTGGCGAACGGGCCGGGGTTCGTCCGATAACCGTCCCAGAACGAGCCGTCGCCCGGGGTCACCGTGGCGGCGTTGCTCGGGAGCTTCCGGATGAAGCCGGTGTGGCGGATCACCGACTGCGGGCTGTAGTTACCCGGACCCGGCAGGATGCGGAAGATCATGTCCACCTGGGTGGTGGTCGGGCTGGAGATGATCACCACCGAGTCGCCGGGGATATCGGCGCGAGTCAGGCTGTTGCCGTTGGGAGCGGTGTTGAGACCGGTCTTCAGAATTGCGGCGCAGGTGTCGAACTTCGACGCAACACCGGCGAATCCCGCCGTCTCGTTGGCGGGGAACGTGTCGTTGATCCAGTTCCAGATGTCGGAGGAGAGCTGGATCGGCAATCCGTCGACGATGGCGAGGCTCATGTTGTCGATGTACGCGCCGTCGGTCACCGAGCAGTTGGTCGACACGCCGAAGCGGAAGCACTCCTGGATCTTGATCCAGAGCATCCGCAGCGAGTCGGGGACGCCTGAGGCATTCGAGGTTTTGATCTCAGAGTTCGCGTAGCCGCCCTCGAAATCGCGGAAGCACTGGATGTCCGGGTTGAAGATGATGAAGGCCTGATAGCGCACCTGCCCCCACGCCGGATACGGATAGGTGCGGTGCCCGACCCGTCCAGGTCTGTCGAGTTGCCGGGATAGCTCTGGAAGCCGAACTGCCACACGTTACCCTTGGTGAACGGATCGAAGATCCCGGCGTAGAGATCGTAGACGTTGTAGTAGTCGTCGGTGGCGATCACGTCGCCGTTGCCCCCGTTCGCTCCGGGCGCGTAGAGGCCCCACGAGTTTCTTCCGCCGGGTCCGTCGAAGGGGCCGGTGAGGCAGATCGCCGGCGAGGCCACACCGTCCTTGGTCTCGCGCTCGGCGGTGCCGTCGACCAGCCCGCCGGAGGCCTCGCTGTTGTCGTGATCGCCGCCCGAGATCACGACGCCGGCGAGATCGCAGATCCGTGACGCGTCGCCCGGTTGGCCGCAGATGTCGAGGTAGACGAGATCGCTGGAGCCGGTGGGTGTGGAAGTAGACGGCAGGGGCTTGCCGGTCGACTTCCAGGCGTTCCGCGCGGGTCGACGGCGAGGTTGGTTGTCGATGTCCGAGGCACCCTCGAAGTTCCCTGAACGCCACCGTCGAGCCCGCACCGATCCGGTAGGTGACATTGTCGACCACCGCCGCGCCGGCGCGTCCCGAGGTGTACGCCGTGCCTTCGTCGTCGAAGCCGCGGTTGGTCTTGACCCGGAACACCAGGCGGATGCGTCCGCTCTTCTCGAGCATCGGCGCCAGCACGTCGTTCGGAATCACGCGGGTGACATGGGTCACGGCCTTGTTGCCGGCCACCGAGATCAGCTCGCGGTAGTAGAGGGCTGGGGTCTCGACGGAGCGCTGTTCGGGTCGCGGTCCCAGTGGAGCACCTCGTCGAACCAGCGGCGCTGCTTGTCGTACACCGTGTCGACGTGGCCGTCGGTGCAGAGCACCGGGTCGGTCGGGTCGAGCGAGGTCGGGCCGTCGACGCCGGCCCCGATGTAGACCATGAACGAGTCGACCGGCGAGCCGGTGGGAACGTTCGCGTCGCTGCTGCTGATGAAGTTGTTGGGCTGGCCGTTCACCAGGCCCGCGGTCACGCCGAGCGGATCGGCGTCGAACCATCCGGTCCGAGTTCCCGCGGCGGTGCCGGCGTCGGTCGACATGGTGGTGCGGTAATCGAAGTCGATGGTGAGCGAGCTGCTGCCAACGCCGTCGATGTCGCGGTAGAGCATCTGGTCCATCTGCGAGCCGTAGCCCGGGAAGGCCTTGTCGTTCCTGCCGGGGGCCGACGCCTGGAGGCCGTTGAACTGGAGGACGGTCTCGTTGAAGGCGTTCTTGGTGATCGGGTCGAGATAGGTGTAGTCGCCGTGTCGTCGCAATCCCATCCACGCCGAGTACTGGCCGCCGAGCGGGGCCCAGGACGGTCCCGCGCCGCCGGGCGGGGGCGCGTTGCTGCCGGCGTCACGGTGCCACACGCCCACCACGCCGAAGGTGCGCTTGTTCGCCGTGCCCTGGTTGATCACGTAGTTGGCCTGGTTGCCGATGTCGAACGCCCACCAGGGCCGGTTCCGGTCGGTTCGCGTCTGGCCGCCGGTGGCGTTGCACGCCAGGCGGCGGGGCCACCATCCCTGGAGCGAGTCGCCGTGGATCTGTGTCTCCCAGCCCCACATGCCCCTTTCCGCGGGCGGACGGGCGAAACCGTCCTTGCCGAAGCCGGCGTAGACCGACCAGTAGTTGCGCGAGTCTTCGTGACCCGGCGTGAAGCCGACCCAGGTGGTGTCGAACTCGGACGCCGAGTGGATCCCCGCCGCGCGGGCGCGCAGCTCCTGGTTCAACTGCGCGTTGACGAGCTTCAGACCTTCTTCACCCACGTCGATCGCCCGCGCCGGGGCAGTCGAGGCGAGCAGCAGGGAAGAGGAACATCGATGCCATGGCGATTCGCTTCATGGAATGCCTCCCCTTCAGAGGCGGGCGCCGCCTGGGTTCGGCGCGCCCGCCGGATACACGGCACTAACGCAGCACGGTGAGCTTCCTCGTGTCGGCGAACGACAGGCCGGGATAGCGGACGCGGGTGAAGTACACGCCGCGCGGCGCCGGATGCCCAGCGTCGTCGGCGCCGTCCCACATCACGCGATGCTCACCGGCCGGGAACGTGCGGTGGGCGAGCGAGCGCACCTTGCGCCCCGTGACGTCGAACACGTCGATGTCGACGCGGCCCGCCTGGGTGAGCCCGAAGTCCACCGCGGCGTTCCCGGAGCGGAGCGGGTTGTTGCTCAGGCGCATGAAGTTCACGAGCGCATCGTCGTCGAGCGTGGGGACCTCGAGCGGGATCAGCGGCGTTCCCGCGACGTTCCACAGCTTCGACCACACCCAGACCAGGATCTCGTAGAAGTAGCGCGTCCGCCCCTGGGTGTCGTGGTCGAAGCGACTGGTGAGATGCTCGATGTCGAACCCGTCGACCAGCGCCTTCCACGGCTTCGGCGACGGCCCGGAGTTGGTGTAGTCCTTGAACACGCTCGCCAGCATCGGCAGCGTCGGTCCCGTGCGGTCCTCGTACTTGGCCGCGTCCAGGGTCTGGCTCAGCAGGCCCGAGGTGCGTTGGAGCACGTCATTGGTCCAGAGGCAGACACTCGCTGACGCCCCAGATGTCGAAGTAGGGATCGCCCGGCTTGACCGGGCAGATGCGCCACACCGGGATCAGATCGGGCGTGGTCTCGCTGTTGCCCGACTCGAGCACATAGTTGCTGTTCCTGAGCGTCACGCCGAAGTAGTTGAGCATCAGGTTTTCCTGAGGTGTTCCGCCCCCTTCGCCGATGTTCGACCTCGACGAAACCGTCGCCCATCGCCCAGATGCCGCGGTTCTGCGACACCTGGCTGCCGCGATCGAGCCAGCCGCTGATCAGTCCGACGTCGTTCTGGCTGCGATTGCTGAACGGCCCGAGCACCCCCGAGTTGAGATCGCCGGAGAGGACCAGCATCAGGGTGTAGTACGCGTCCATCATGTCGGGCGTGGGGCCCTGACGCGACGACCGGGGTCCGAGCACGGGATCGCCCGGTTCGAGAGCCGGCTGCCGAGGCTGCCGGCCTGCGTCGTGAGCGACTCGGAGGCCTTGACCTGGTACATGTCCCAGGTCGTGCCCGGTGAGCCGCCGTGCTCCGCGGTGAAGCCGACGCGACCGTCCCGCGTGCGATTGCTCGCCGGATCGTTGACGTCCGCGGCACCGATCGCGTGCCAGCCGTTGTGCGCCCCCACTTCTCCACCGCGGTCGCTCCGATCGTGTCCGCGACGCTCACCCACACTCGCTCGTTGCCGCGCCGATCGTTGTTGTCGACGACCAGGAGGAATGCGGGCCCGCGCCCGAAGGTCTGGAGCAACGGATGCCGATAGGCGGGATCCTTCCAGCGGTCGGGAAGCACGCTGAACTCCTGCCACCGGTGTCCGTCCGTCGAGCCCTCGGCCACCTGCGGGGAGACCCGGTTCGTGTCCGGCAGGAGGCTGGTCAGGTTGTCGCTGCCGAGCTGGCGGAAGAAGTACTCGACGTGCGAGCCTGGCGTGAGCAGGCCGTCGGGAATGATCTTCGTTCCCTCCCGGGTGAACGTGCTGTTCGCGGCGTAGCCGGTCGCGGCGCAGTTGGCGCCGATGCCGTTGCAGGCGACGTACGAGGGCACGGTGCCGTCACAGATCACGTCGTTGGACGAGGACGCGGCCGTCCGGACGTAGCAGCGTGGCCGCGACAAACCGAGCCCGGTGAAGTGCGGATCGGCCTCGTGGTAGCACGCAATCCAGACCGATGCGTCTCCGGGCCCGCCGAGGACGGCTTTGCTCTGGTACGCGAAGACGTTGAGTTCCGCGGTGTCGCAGCGCGCCGAGCTCCAGACGTTGGGGTTCCAGCCGCCCTTGGCCGCGGAGTGGAAGCCCGTGGCGCCCGGCGTCGCGAAGTCTCCCGGCGTCGAGCGATAGCTGTCCCAGAACGAGCCGTCACCCGGCGTCACGGTCGTGGCGCTCGACGGCACGCGACGGATGTAGCCGTTGTGCGGGTCGCCGACCGGCGTGTAGTTGCCGGGGCCCGGCAGGATGCGGAACACCAGGTCGACGCGCGCGGTGTTGGGCGCCGTGTAGACGACCATCGAGTCGCCGGGGACGTCCGCCCGGTTCGTTCCGGTGGAGGGAGCGGTGTTGAGCCCGGTCTTCACGATCGCGGCGGTGGTGTCGAACTTGGACGCCACGCCCGCGATCCCCGCGGTCTCGTTGGCGGGGAAGGTGTCGTTGATCCATTGCCAGATGTCGGCGGAGATCCGGGTCGCCGGTCCGTCGACGATCGCGAGGCTGAAGTTGTCGAGGTACGCGCCGTCGGTGGGCGAGCATCCATTCGATACGCCGAAGCGGTAGCACTCCTGGATCTTGATGAACAGCAGTCGCAGCGAATCGGGAATGCCGGACGCGTTGGAGGTCTTGATCAAAGCGTTCTGGAATCCCGCCTCGAGGTCGGAGACGCACTGCTGGTCGGGGTTGAAGATGTTGAAGTTCGTGTAGCGCACCTGCCCCCACGCCGGGTACCCGCCCGACGATGCCTTGGCGTTGCCGGGATAGCTCTGGAAGCCGGTCTGCCAGAGGTTCCCCTGGTGAACGGGTCGAAGATGCCGGTGTAAATGTCGTAGGCCTCGTAGAAGTCGGCGGTGGCCTGGATGTCGCCGACACCTCCGTTGCCTCCGAGCGGGTAGAGTCCCCACGCATTGCGGCCGCCGGGGCCGTCGAAGGGTCCGGTCAGGCAGATCACCGGCGAGGCGATGCCGTCCTTCGTCTCGTGCTCGGTGGTGCCGTCGATGCGCCCGGCCGCCGCCTCGCTGTTGTCGTGGTCCCCCATCGAGGACCACCACCCCGTCCAGATCGCAGATCCGGGACGGGTCGCCGGGCTGACCGCAGAGATCGTCATAGACCAGGTCGCTCAGCGGATGCGCGTGGAAGCGGATCGCGGGTGGCTTGCCGGTCGACTTCCAGACGTTCAGCGGATCGGCGGCGGTGTCGTTGTCGATGTCCGAGGCGGCCCTCGAAGTTGCCGAGCACGACCTCCGAGCCCGCGCCGATCGTGTAGGAGACATCGTCCACCACCGCCGCGCCCGCGCCGTTCGAGCGCTGTAGGCCGCGCCCTCGTCGTCGAAACCGCGGTTGGTCTTGACCGGAACACCAGCCGGATCCGGCCGCCCGAGGCGCTGAGGATCGGCGACAGGGTCTGGTTCGGAATCGTCACGCACTTGCGCACGGTCGCGACGTTTCCAGCCACCGACTCGAGCTCCCGGTAATGGCCCTCGAGGCAGCGGATCACCTCCGAGAACCAGCGGCGCTGCGGGTCGTAGACCGCGGCGACTTCGCCGTTCGAGTACGTGCACGCGCTGTCGATTACCGGCGCGCCGACGTAGACCATGAACGAGTCGCGCGGCGCGTTGACGCCGGCGGCGCTGCTGCTGATGAAGTTCCCCGGTGCGGCGTTGGTGGTGCCCGCGGTGACCTGGAGCGGGTCCTTGTCGAACCAGCCGGTGCGCGTGCCCGCGGCGGTGCCGAAGTCGGTGGACATGTTGGTGCGGTAGGTGAAGCACAGCGTCAGACTCGCGCCGGGGTTGGAGGTGAGGTCGATGTCGCGGTAGAGCATCTGGTCCATCTGCGAGCCGTAGCCCGGAAAGCCCTTTGTCGTTTCCGCCCGATGACGCCGACCCCTCGCCGTTGAACTGGAGCACGGTCTCGTTGAACGCGTTCTTCGTGATCGGATCGATGAACGAATAGTCACCGTGCCGTCGCAGTCCCATCCACGCCGAGTACTGGCCGCCGAGCGGCGCCCACGTCGGGTTCCCGATGCCGCCGGGGGCCGGTGTGTTGCTGCCGGCGTCGCGGTGCCACACGCCGACCACGCCGAACGTGCGCCGGTGCGCCGCGCCCTGGTTGATCACGTAGCAGGCTTGGTTGCCCTGATCGGTCGCCCACCACACACGGTTCCAGTCGTTGCGGGTCTGTCCGCCGGTGCTGGTGTACGCCAGGCGGCGTGGCCACCAACCCTGCAAGGAGTCGCCGTGGATCTGGTCTCCCAGGCCCACATGCCCTTCTCCGCCGGCGGGCGATGGAAGCCGTCCTTGCCGAAGCCGGCGTAGACCGACCAGTAGTTGCGGGAGTCCTCGTGGCCGGGCGTGAAGCCGACCCAGGTGGTGTCGAAGTTCGACGCCGCTCCGATGCGCGCCGCGCGCGCGCGCAGCTCCCGGTTCATCTGCGCGTTGACGAGCTTCAAGCCATCGTCGCCCGGCACGTCGGCGGCGATGGGTGGGGCGGCGAGGACGACAGTGAAGAGGAATGCCAAGGCGAAGCCGAGCCACTTCATGGAACTCCTCCTCCTCTGCGGCTCATGAAGCCGAGAGAACGAATTCGACCGTGCCGGGATCATCGCAATACCGTCAGCTTGAGGTCCGCTCGAAGGGTTGATTCGCGTACCGCACCCGCGTGAAGTAGACGCCGCGCGGCACCGGATGCCCACCATCGTCCGCGCCGTCCCATACCAGCCGGTGCTCGCCGGCCGGAAACGTGCGGTGCGCGAGCGATCGCACCTTGCGGCCGATCACGTCGTGAGACGTCGACGTCGACGCGATCGGACGCGGCGAGCCCGAAACAATGGTGGCGTCGCCCGATCGCAAGGGGTTGTTGCCCAGCCGCATGAAGTTGGTGAGCGCGCCGTCATCGAATTGCGGCACCTCAAGCGGGATCAGCGGCGTTCCGGCGACGTTCCAGATCTTCCCCACACCCAGGTGAAGATCTCGTAGAAGTATCGCGCGCGACCGCGCGTGTCCTGGGCGTGGCGGCTGACCAGGTGCGCGATGTCGAAGCCATCGACCAGCGCCTTCCACGGCTTGTCGGTCGCGTAGTCCTTGAACACGCTCGCCAGCATCGGCGACGGATGGCCGGGGCGGTCTTCATACTGCGCGGCGTCCAACGTCTGACTCATCAGCGCCGGGCTGCGGTCGAGCACGTCGTTGGTCCAGAGGCAAAGATTGCTGACGCCCCAGATGTCGAAGTAGGGATCGGCGGGCTTGACCGGGCAGACCCGCCACACCGGGATCAGGTCGGGCGTGCTCTCGCTGTTGCTGGACTCGAGCACGTAGCTCGCGTTCCGCAGCGTGACGCCGAAGTAGTTGAGCATCAGGTCTTCCTGTGGGGTGCCTGGTCCGGCCGTGATGTTCGACTCGACGAAGCCGTCGCCCATCGCCCAGATGCCGCGGTTCTGCGACGTCGTGCTGCCGTGATTCAGCCAGCCGGTGATGAGCCCGACGTCGTTCTGACTGCGGCCTGCGAAGGGACCGAGCACTCTCGAGCTCAGGTCGCCCGTCAGGATCAGCATCAGCGTGTAGTAGGCGTCCATCATCTCGATCGTCGGTCCCTGCCGCGAGGACTTGGGTTCCAGCTGCGCGTTGGGACGATTGGCGAGGCGGCTGCCGAGGCTGCCGGCGGCGTTGGTCGGCTGCTCCGCGGCCCTGACCTGATATAGGTCCCAGGTGGTGCCGGGCGAGCCGCCGTGCTCCGCGGTGAAGCCGGTGCGTCCCGCCGGATCGAGGTTCTGCGTCGGATCGTTGATGTCCCCGCCGCCCCGGGCGTGCCAGCCGTTGTGGGCGCCCCACTTCTGCTGCGCGGTCGCGCCGATGGTGTCGGCGACGCCCACCCACACCCGCTCGTCGCCACGCCGGTCGTTGTTGTCGACCACCAGCAGGCAGGCGGGACCCTGTCCGAAAGTCTGGAACAGCGGGTGCCGGTAGGCCGGGTCCTTCCAGCGATCGGGCAGCACGCTGAACTCCTGCCAGCGATGCCCGTCGGTCGAGCCCTCGGCCACCTGCGGCAACACGCGATTCGTGTCGGGGTAGATGCCGGACGGGCCACCGTCGCCCTGCTTGATGTCACGGAAGAAGTACTCGACGTGCGAGCCCGCAGTGAGCAAGCCGTCGGGGATCATCTTCGTGTACTCCCGGGTGAACGTGCTGTTGGCCGCATAGCCGGTTGAGGCGCAGTTCGCACCGATACCGTTGCACGCCACGTACAGAAGGCACCGTGCCGTCGCAGACGACATCGTTGGGATCGGAGGTCAGCGTCCGGATGTAGCAGCGCGGCTTGAGCTGCCCGAGGGCCGCGAAGCGCGGATCCGACTCGTGCAGGTAGTTCACCCAGACTTTGCTGTCGCCAGGTCCGCCGAGAACGCCGCGGCTCTGGAACGCGAAGATGCTCACTTCCGCGGTGTCGCAGCGAGCGCTGTTCCACGCGTTCGCATCCCATCCACCCTTGGCGGCAGCGTGCTTCGCGACCGCGCCGGGGCTGGCGAACACGCCGGGGTTCGTCCGGTAGACGTCCCAGAACGAGCCGTCGCCCGGGGTCACCGTGGCGGCGTTGTTGGGAGCTTGCGGATGAAGCCGGTGTGCGGATCACCGACCGGGGTGTAGTTACCCGGACCGGGGAGGATGCGGAAGATCATGTCCACCTGGGTGGTGGTCGGGCTGGAGAGGATCACCACAGAGTCACCGGGGACGTCCGACCGAGTCGGGCTGTTGCCGTTGGGAGAGGTGTTGAGGCCGGTCTTCAGAATTGCCCCGCAGGTGTCGAACTTCGACGCCACGCCGGGAATCCCGCCGTCTCGTTGGCGGGGAAGCTGTCATTGATCCAGTTCCAGATGTCCGAACTGAGCTGAATTGGCGGGCCGTCGACGATCGCGAGGCTCATGTTGTCGAGATACCCGCCTTCGGTCGAGGAGCAGTTCGTGCTGACCCCGAACCGGAAGCACAGCTGGTACTTGATGAACAGCATTCTGATCGAATCGGGGATCCCGGACGCGTTGGACGTCCTGATCAGGTTGCCGGCATATCCGCCCAACGCGATGTTGGTGAAGCACTGGGGTTCGGTGTTGAACGATTCCGAGTTGTATCGAACCTGGCCCCACGCGGGTATCCGCCCGAGCTCGCCTTGGCGTTGCCGGGATAGTTCTGGAATCCGGTCTGCCAGTAGCAGCCCCAGGTGAACGGGTCGAAGAGCCCGGTGTAGATGTCGAAGACCGAGTAGTAGTCGTCGGTCGCCTGGACGTCGCCGACGCCGCCATGGGCGCCCGACGCGTACAGCCCCCACGAATTCTTCCCGCCCGGGCCGTCGAACGGGCCCGTGAGGCAGATCACGGGCGAGGCGATCCCGTCGCGATTCTCCCGCTCGGCCGTGCCATCCACCAGGCCGCCCGAGGCCTCGTGGTTGTCGTGGTCGCCCACCGAGATCACCACGCCGTTCATGTCGCAGATGCGCGAGTCGTCCCCGGCTGGCCGCACAGGTCGTGGATAGGCGAGATCGCTCAGCGCGTGGGCGTGGAAGTGCACCTGAGGTGGCTTGCCGGTCGATTTCCACGCGTTCAGGGGATCGACGGCGGTGTCGTTGTCGATGTCCGACGGGCCTTCGAAATTCCCGACGGTCACGGTCGGTCCCGCACCGATGGCGTACGTGACATCGTCGATCACCGCTGCGCCCGCTCCGTTCGAGCTGTAGGCCAAACTCTCGTCGTCGAAGCCGCGGCTGGTCTTGACGCGGAACACGAGACGCACACGACCACCCGAGGCGCCGAGAATCGGAGACAGGGTCTGGTTCGGGATCGTCACGCACTTGGTCACCGGCGCGACGTTTCCGGCCGCCGACTCGATCTCCTTGTAGTAGCCCTCGATGCAGCGGATCACCTCGCTGAACCAGCGCCGCTGCGGGTCGTAGACCTTGGCCACGGTTCCGTTCGAGTACGCGCAGGCGCTGTCGACGACCGGCGCGCCGATGTACACTCATGAACGAGTCGCGTGGCGCGTTGTTCCCGGCCGCCGTGCTGCTGATGAAGTTTCCGGGTGCGGCGTTGACGGCGCCCGCCGAAATCTGAAGTGGGTCCTTGTCGAACCAGCCGGTGCGCGTGCTGGCGGCGGTGTTGAAGTCGGTGGACATGTTGGTGCGGTAGGTGAAGCACAGCGTAAGGCTCGCGCCGGAATTGCCGGAGAGGTCGATGTCCCGGTAGAGGATCTGATCCATCTGCGAGCCGTAGCCCGGAAAGCCCTTGTCGTTTCCTCCTGCCGAACTGCCGGCTTCGTTGTTGAACTGGAGCACGGTTTCGTTGAAGGCGTTCCCGGTGACCGGATCGATCACGGTGTAATCGCCGTGCCGTCGCAGCCCCATCCACGCCGAAAACTGTCCGTCGAGCGGCGCCCAGGTCGGGCTGCCCACGCTTCCGGGCGCCGGCGCGTTGCTGCCCGCGTCGCGATGCCATACGCCGACCACGCCGAAGGTGCGCTTGCTGGCAGCACCCTGGTCGATCACATACGACGCCTGGTTCCCCACGTCGACCGCCCACCACGGCCGGTTCCAGTCGGGGCGCGTCTGGCTTCCCGCACTGCCGTAGTGCAGTCGCCGCGGCCAGAAGCCCTGGAGCGAATCGCCATGGATCGGCGTCTCCCAGCCCCACATCCCCTTCTCGAGCGGCGGACGATGGAAGCCGTCCTTGCCGAACCCGGCGTAGACCGACCAGTAGTTGCGTGAGTCCTCGTGGCCCGGCGTGAAGCCGACCCACGTGGTGTCGAAGTTGGAGGCCGAATGGATCCCCGCCGCGCGGGCACGCAGCTCCTGGGACATCTGCGCGTTCACGAGCTTCGGGCTCGGTCTTCGCCGAATTCTGCCGGCGATGGCGCTGGCGGGAATGATCGAAGCCAAGGCAAGCGCTGCCAGCAGCCACCCGGCGACACGTGCGGCACTCATGGAAACGACCTCCGGCCCCGGGAGGGGAACCCGATCGCCTCGATTGGGTCACGTCTATCCGAGCCCATCGGCGGCCGTGGCAGGTCGACGCGTGAGGGCTTGGCGGCTGGGGCAAGAGACCCGGAGTCGGCGGGGAGAGTCTCGCATCGGGGATCTGGCAGCGCTCCCGACACGGGACCGGACCATACCGCTGCTGCACCGGGGGCTTCGACGACCCGACAATTCTAGGCCGCGCGAGCGGGGCTCCGCCACACCGAAAATCGGCCCTACCCTCGCCCTTTACCTCCAGGTGGAAATGGTGGAGGAAGCGGTGGAACGCCGGCGCCATCAGCACGCCCACGCTGGTGAGCAGGGTGACGCCGCTGTAGAGCGCGTACGCCGACGCGAACAGCTTGCCGCCCACGGTCCTGATCGGGTCGACCGGCCCCATCCCGCCGAGAATCATCGACGCGTTCAGCAGCGAGTCGATCCACGAGAACCCGCACAAATACCGGTAGCCGGAGCACCCCGACCAGCAGCGAGCCGAGCACCATGGCCCCGGCGATGGTGGCGCTGGCCAGCTGCCGCCGCACGAAGTCGTGCTCCGGGAGCAGCCGCTCGTGGCGGCGCTCGTAGCGGGTCAGGATCCCGCGACGTCTCCGGGTCACGGCGTCAGCACGAGCTTGCCGAAGTGCTCGCGCGCCTCGATCCGCCGGTGGGCCCGCGCGCGCGTCGGCGAGCGGCATCACCGAGTCCACCACCGGGCGCAGCGCGCCGTCGGCGGACGAACTCGAGCACGTCGACCAGCTCCGATCGCCGCCCCATCCACGATCCCATCACCGCCTGATGGCGGCCGAACATCGGGTTGATGTCGAGCGTGACGCGCGCCGCCGACGGTGGCGCCGCAGGTCACGAGCCGGCCGTTCCGGGCCAGCGCGGTCATCGCCTTCTCGAACACCGGGCCGCCGACGTGCTCGAACGATCACGTCCGACGCCCTGGTTGTCGGTGAGCGCGCGGGTCTCCTGGGCGAGGTCCTGGCTCGAGTGGTCGATCACGTCGTGCGCGCCAAGCTCGACGGCGCGGTCGAGCTTGGCCCGGCCCGAGGCGGTGGCGATCACGCGGGCGCCGAGCAAACGCGCGACCTGGATCGCGGCCGAGCCGACGCCGCTTCCCGCGCCGATGACCAGGCAGTTCTCGCCGGGCGAGAGCCGCGCGCGACCGACCAGCATGTGCCACGCGGTGAGGAACACCAGCGGCACCGCGGCCGCCTCGGCCCAGTCGAGATTCGTCGGGATAGGCCAGCGCAGTTCACGCCCGGGCCGCGACGACGAATTCCGGCGTAGCCGCCGTTGCGCTTGCGGCCGAAGCACGTCGTAGCGGCGGCACAGGTGGTCGTCGCCGGCGAGACAGGCGCGGCATGTGCCGCATGAGACGCTCGGGGCGAGGACCGCACGCGATCGCCGGCGGCGCACGTGCCGCACGACGCTCGCCGACCTCGACGACCTCGCCGACGATGTCGCTGCCGAGGATGTGGGCATCTCGGGATCGAGCCCCGACAGCCCGCCGCGCACCCAGAGATCGAGATGGTTGATCGCGCACGCGCGGACCCGACCAGACCTCGTCCGCGCCCGGGGTCGGGATCCGGCAGCTCGCGCGTCTCGAGCACGTCCGGATCCCCGAAGCGGTCCAGCACCACCGCCTTCATCTCACTCGTCGAACAGCACGGTGGGCTCTGTCGTAGAACCGCACCTGGCGCTGCGCGACGCGTCTCGCGCAGCCATTCGTCGAGCCAGCGGTTCTTCTCTTCCAGCGTGTGATCGCGATCGGCGAGGCGATCGAGCGCAATGTTGAGCCGCAGCGCGCGGCCGCGGATGACGTGGCGGGTGATGCCGGCCGGCAGCCGCGCGCCGCTCTGGGCTAGCTCGAGGATCTCGGCGGGCTCGAAGTGCGGGAACACGACCAGGGCCTCGATGTCGGGCTGGCGGCGCGCGCCTCCTCGATCGAGTCGGTGGTGACCCGGTAGATCCGGCCGCGCTGGTTGTAGCGATCGACCACCGCGTTGAGCAGGTCGTTGCGGTCGGCGCCGGTATGGCCGCCGTGCAGCGTCACCACCGCACCGTCGGCGAAGGCGATCCAGGCCAGGGCCTCGCGCCGCGCGAGCAGCGCGCGCGCCAGCATCCGCTGGGTCGGGCGGATTTCGAGACAGTCGACCTCCGGCGAGCGCGCGCTCGAAGTCGTGGCGCGAGAGTCCGCCGAGGGCGTGCGACCAGGTCGAGAGCTGGACCTTTGGGATCGAAGTACCGCACGACCTGACCAGCGCGTGCGGCCACCCGGCCGCGCGCACCGCCGTGGCCCGGTTGGCGCCGTCGAGCACGACGTGAGCGGGCTCGCGCGAGTGCATCGGTCGCGAACGGGGCAACCACCGGAGGGTTCTTGAGCACGCCCCTGCTCGCGGAGTCGCCGCGTCAGGGTCTCGAGACGCTGGCCGTCGTGCTGCTCGTGCGGCACCAGCGGAGTCGGAGGGAACGAAGCGAAGATCGGGCAGCTGGTGGTCGGCGGACGCCTCGGGTCCGCCATAGCGGCGGGGAATCTACTGACAACCCCGTGGTCCTGTCGCCGCGGCCGCGGCGGCTCGAGCCCGCCTAACCCCTCGATCGGGCCAGGATGGGTGGCCGGGTGGCCGTTCCCGGTCCGCCGGGTGCCTCGCCATCCGCCGGGATCCTCGGGTTGATCTCTTCGCCACTGTGGGTTTCAGCGCTTGGCGCATGACGATCCCACGCGGACCGAAGGCGAGGTGATGCGATCGACGTCGTGCGGTGAATGTTTCTCCGCGACACGGGTGGTGCCCCGGAAATCATCCGATCACAGATCTGTCAGCATTTCTTCATGAGGCAAGCGATGCAGCGAATGATGAAGTGGTTGGTGTCCCTGGCGATGGCCGTCCTCTCGAGTACCGCATACGCGCAGAACGGACCGGAGCATCCTCGCTCGGGATCGGATTCCGCAACACCTCGGCCCCGCTCGGCATCCGCAAGTGGTTCTCGAGCCAGAAGGTCGGCATCGACGTCAACTTCGGCTTTCGAACCACAAGGACGTGCCGTCCGACGAGAGCCTCACCGATTGGACCATCGAGGGTGGCGTGCCCTTCGTCATGCGGAGCTGGGACCGCGTCCACGTGCTCTTCCGGCCGGGGATCGCTACCGAGCACGGACCGAGCGGTGTTCATCCCGACCCCTGCGCCGGGCCACTTCGACACCGAGAGCGCGACCGACTTCGCGGGCCTGCTCGAGTCTCGAGGTCGAGGCGTTCATCGTGCCGAACGTGAGCATCTCGGGCAGTGCCGGCTGCGAGATCGTGAACCACGATCCGGGTGGCGGCGGCGACCTGACGACCAATTTCTCGACCATCGGAAACAACGCGACGAGCCTCGGATTCCACGTGTACTGGAAGTAGTTCCTCTCTCGCACGGACATCGACCGGCCCCCGGACCGCGAGGTCCGGGGGCCGCGTTGCTTCACATCGAGACGCGGACCGGCGCGTCTCCTCCTGACCGGCTTGGCGCGGTCGGGCACCTCGATCCAGTCCTCGCCGGGATTGATGAAGCTGGTCGTGCTCGATGAGGTACTGCTTGTCGTAGAGCTGCCGGTAGCGGCCGCCCGGCGACGAGCAGCCTCGTCGTGCGTGCCGCGCTCGACGATCTCACCGGCCTCGAGCACCAGGATCTGATCGGCGCTGCGGATGGTCGACAGGCGGTGCGCGATCACGAAGGTCGTGCGGCCGTGGCGCGGCGCGCGCAGGCCGTCCTGGATCAGCGCCTCGCTCTCGCTGTCGAGGCTCGAGGTCGCCTCGTCGAGGATCAGCATGCGGCGGATCGGCGAGGATCGCGCGCGCGATCGCGACCGCTGCCGCTGCCCGCCGCTGAGAGCTTGATGCCGCGCTCGCCGACCACGGTGTCGTAGCCGCTCCGCGAAGCGCGAGGATGAACTCCTCGCAGTGCGCGATGCGGCTCACGCTGCGCGATCTCCGTCGCGCGTCGGCGCCCGGACTCGAGAGCGCGATGTTGTCGGCGACGGTGCCGTCGAACAGAAAGTTGTCCTGCAGCACCGACGCCGAGCTGCGATCGGTAGTCGCGCAGCCGGACGTCGTCGAGGTCGCTGCCGTCGACCAGGATGCGGCCCTGAGCGGGGCGGTGGAACGCCATGATCAGGCTCGATCAGCGTGCTCTTCCCGATCCGCTCGAGCCCACCAGCGCCGTGGTCGTGCCGGCGCGGCCGTGGAACGTGACGTCGCTTCGAGCACCGGCACGCCCGGGTTGTACTCGAAGCCGACGTCCTCGAACTCGATGCCGCCGTCGCACGACTCGAGCGGCGCGTCGCGCGCTGCCGTCGCCTCGTCCTCGGTCGCCATGCCTGCGGATCTCGCGGATGCGGTCGAGGCCGGCGAAGGCCTCGCTGATCTGCGTGCCGATCGCGGCGAGCTGGAACCATCGGCGCGGCGAGCATGGCCGGTGAACGAGAGGTACATGACGAAGCTCGCCGAGCGTCATGCGTGCCGGCGAGGATGGCGCGGCCGCCGACCAGATCATCACGCACGCCGACGACGCCGACGATGACGGCTCGCGAAGGCGCTGATCGCCCGACACCGCCGGTCATGGTGCGGGCGATCGTTGCGGAACAGCCGGTTGCGCGCCGCGCGTGAACACGAGCTGCTCGCGCCGCTCGGCGGTGTAGGCCTTGACGATGCGGATGCCGCCCAGCGCTTCGGTGAGGCGGTCCGGTCACCTCGGCGTTGGATCTCGCCGCGCTCGCGGAACAGCGGGCGCAGCCGCCTGAAGGCGAACGCCATGCCGCCGCCGAACGCGGCCAGGATCACGATGCGTTGATCGAGCGTGAGCTGCCAGTTGAGATACGAGCAGCACGCCGAGCGCGATGCAGCGCGGTGACGATGCTGCCGGTGAGCTGCACCAGTCCGGTGCCGACCAGGTTCCGCACGCCTTCGGCGTCGCTCATGATCCGCGAGATCAGAACGCCGGTCTGCGTCGAGTCGAAGTACCGGACCGGCAGCCGCGTCATCTGCTGCCTGCACGGCGCTTGCGCATGTCGGTGATCGCGCGCTGCGCGGCGACATGCCGAGCACCTGCGAGAGCGCGAAGCGCGGTGCTCGCCTGGATCAGGGTGGCGCGCCGCGACCGCCGCGGCGACCAGCGGCAGCAGCTCGCCGCGTTGCGCTTGCCGGATCGACGTCGTCGATCAGCGCACTGGAGCTGCGCGCCGGGAGCACGGAACCCGACGCCGCGGTTGATCAGCATCAGCACCAGCTTCCGCGCGAGGCGGCGGCGGTGCGCGCGAGACGCAGCGCGCGCGCCTCGCTGCCAGGCTTCGGAGTACCGGATCGATTTCCTTCTTCTTCGGTTCTTCTTTGGCTGCCGATGCAGCCGCCAAGCTGCGAAGGCGCCGCCCGACACTGCCTCGGTCGTAACCTGTCGTCGCCGTTCCTGGCGCCCGCGCGCGCCCTCGGCGGCCCGGCCAATGAGAGAGTACGCCTCCTTCAGCGCGGCCCATGATCTCGCCGCGACGGTCATAGAGCCGCTTGCAGGCCTCGCGGCGCGCGCGCGCGCGAGCGCGTAGTGCGGTGAGCAGCGGCAGCGTCGATCGTGGAGTCGGCAGTAGCAGATCACGGTGCCGGGCAGCTGGTCGGGATCGATCTTGCCCCAGCTCACCGCCTCGGCCGGCGTGGCGCCCGAGAGCCCGCCGGTGTCGGGGCGCGCGTCGGTGACGCGCGAGGAAGTAGTCGTGGCCCTTCTCGGCGATCCCGAGCACTTCCTGGATCTGCGGCTCGGTCTGGAGCAGGAAGTTCTTGGGGCTGCCGCCGCCCAGGATCCACACCGCGCTCTTGCCGCCGCTGCGTCTTGGCGTCCCACACGATCGCGGCGGTCTCGTTGACGTCGGCGTTCACGTCGAAGCAGCAGCTGGTTGCCCCTCGAGCGCCTTGGCCGCGACGTTCATGCCGATCGACGAGTCGCCCGGCGAGGAGGTGTAGATGGGCACGCCGAACTCGCCACGCCGCCGCGAGCAGCGAGCGCCGCTCGAGCCCGAGCGCCTTCTCGCGCGCGCGCACGTACTTGCCGCACAGGTAGTGGAACTCGGCGGTGCTCATCGTGCGCTGGAACTCGGGGCGCCGCGATCACCTCGCGGAAGAACGCGTCGGTGTCGAGCAGCACCGTGGTAGTCGAAGAAGATGTCGTAGATCCGCACCACGCCGTGCTCGCGCAGCTCGACGTCGTCGGCCTGGAAGCGTGCCGCGGTGCATCGCGAGGCCGATGCCGAAATGGGTGTCGTGGTAGAGGTTCGCGCCGGTCGAGACGATCCAGTCGACGAAGCCCGCCTCCATGAGCGGGATGATCGCGCTCATGCCGAGCCCGGCGGGCGTCAGCGCGCCGGTGATCGAGAGCCCGACCGTGACGTCGTGCTCGAGCATGCGCTCGACCAGCAGCCGCGCCGCCCTCGCGCAGCCGCGCGCGCGTTGTAGGCCAGGAAAGCCTGATCGATCAGGTCGCCGCAGCTCTCGCGCCTGTTGATCGGGGATCGATGCGGGGACCCTCGAGATACCGAGTGCTGCGGGATGGGCTCATGCCTCGCCTCGCGGGAGAGGGACGCTCAGTCGGTGACCCAAGATAGCGCGACGAGCGACGGCGGCGCCAACGCAGCGGTCGGGCCGGGAACGCGCGCGGCCCGCGTCGTCGGGACGCAGGCCGCGGGAAAGCGTTGGTGCCGCGGGTCTAGATCTCCTTCCACACGATGGTGCGCGACTTGGGAGTGTTGCCGACCGGGTGCCGCCGCCCGGGAAGTACGGCGGGATCACGCCGCGATCGTCCGAACGAGAAGTCGCGGCCGTAGCCGGTCGCCTGCGCGCCGCCGGACGAGAAGGTCCCGAACGCGCCGTAGTACTTGGTGACGACGCAGCCGCGAAGGTGGAGGACGCGCGCGGCGCGCCCGAGTTGTAATTGTCGACGGTGAAGACGCCCGAGGGCGCGCACGACATGAGCGTCGGCGTCGATGTTGAGGTTGTTCGGAGCCCCGGTGCCGACGCGGACGTTGCCGCCGCTCGACAGGATGCCGAGGACGCCGTCCTTGGCCGAGTAGTCGTTGTTCACGATGTCGCGCGTGATCACGACGTCGCCGGTCGAGGCGATCAGCAGGCGGTTGTTCTGCTGCAGCGCCGGGACGACGTTGCCCGAGGCGGTCGGGACCGCGCAGGTCGGAGATCCCGCCCATCACGTAGGCGACGCCGAGCGGCGGAGGCCCGGGTAGGTGGTCGCCACTGCCCGAACCGACCTTGACCACGGTCTGGCCGGTCAGACCGCTTGAGCGTGATCGTCGTGGTCGTCGATCCCTGCTTCATCGAGTAGACCTGGTTACCGGAGCCGTCGAGGTTCATGAGCATCTGGTCCAGCCCTGCCCTGCACGTAGATCCCGCCGGTGACGGCGCCGGCGGTCTTGACCACGTACACCCGTTCGGCGGCGGGGCTGGTGCCGTTGCCGGTCCCGAGCACCGTGTTGATCTCGACATTGCTCGGGGCGCTCCCGGTCGTCGCCAGGCCGAGCGCCGCGGACTGCTGGTTGAAGCTGTTGGTCGGTAGCGGGATCGTGGCGACGCCGCGGGTGAAGCCGCCGTAGAACTTGGGCTTGTCGACGCTACCGTTGTAGTCCGCCGCCAGCTCCTTCGGGCTGCCGTTAGTTGTTGCAGCCCAGACTTGCCGTTCGCGCTGGTCACGAGGTCCTGGAAGGTCGGCTTGTAGGCGAAGCGGAACTCGCCGTTGGTGTGGACACGGCCGTCGAAGTTGGTGTTCGACGTGAACCAGAATCGCGCCGCCTGACGGCGTGGTGAACGTGTCGATGAACATCAGGTAGTCGGTCAGCGACCCGCGCGACGTGCTGACCCGGAGGATGCTCTGGCTCAGCAACCTTCCTCTGCCCGGTCGAGGACTCGTTGCCGGTGGACGTCATGGTGACGAGGTAGCGATAGATCTGCGAACTGTCCGTCGACGTGCTGTCCATCCACTGCACGCTTGGCGGTGGCGGTGAAGTTGGGCGACGTCGACGACGAGCTGATCGTCCCGACCGGGAAGAAGGTGGCGGGCGGCGGGATCACGGGACCGCCGGACCAGTTCTTGGTCAGCGCGATCCATCTCCTGAGCGCCGCCATGTTGGCGAGCTTCTGCTCGGTCACCCGGATGCCGGCGTCCGCCGCGCAGAGCGCGCCCTTCGCGGTGTGGACGTTGCTCGACAGCGAGCTGCTCGCTGCTGGCCGAAGTGATGAGCCGATGGCCAGCACGCCGGCGAGCAGCAGAAACAGCACCGACATGACGAGCGCGAGTCCGCGTTCGTCGCCGGCTCCGGGATTGCGGGAGTTCACGGCATCCTCCACATCAGAAGGTGCGCGGCTCGATGGCGGCCCAGGGGGAGTCCCTGTCCGTTCTTGGCCGATACGACGTTGGGCTGGATCGACGGCACGATCTGGTTGATCTCCTGCACGTCGATGGTGTCGCGCGCGGTGGTGCCGTCGTTCAAGCGGCGGTACCAGACGCGGAACAGCTTTCGACGTCGCTCGCGACCAGCTGCGGGGCTCTGCCGACCTCGTGGCGGATCGCGCGACGGGCGGCGATAGAGCGTGGAGTCCACGCGGTAGCTGACCTCAGGCCGCCCGGTGCCACCATGCTGCCGGTGAGATATCCGCCTCGACGGCCAAGCCGGTGAAGCCCGCCGGAGGCGCTGGAACGTGGGAGCCGGTATGGTGGCCGAGCCGCTTCGGCCGGGTCGACCGAGGTGACCGGAACAAGGTGCCGGATGGTCCTCCCGTTTGGTCACCACGATCGCGGTCGCTGGCGCTGAACCCGTCCACGCTCGAGACCGTGATGGTGCCGGCTCGAGGTCGCCATCGGTGAGGTCAGCGTCGTGCCGCGTCCCGAGCCGCCCGAGCACCGGCGATCGCGCCGCTCTGGGCGCCGCCGTAGCCGGGGCTGATGGCGGCACTTGTCCAGCGGAGCGCCGCCGTGCGGCAGCGTTGCAGGACCCGCCCAGCGTCTGCCCACTCCGAGCTTCGGTCATGTGGATGTTGCCGCAGCCCGTAGCTGAATCGCCGCGCGCGCCCTGGCGCTCGTCCGACCTGCTTCATGACCTGGTGGCCCGTGCAAGCGAGCTGCACGCGAGTGCAGCCAGATGATCACCATGGTGATCGCGGCATCATCAGCGCCATCATCAGCTCCATCAGGGGCCATGCCCGACTCGGCAGATCAAGCCGCGCACTCCCCCGTCCGGAACGCCTTCTGCCCGCAACGATCAGCTTCCGGCCAGGTTGACGACGCACATCAGCCGCGACCAGCGGATCGCCTGGATTGTCGGTCTTGGCACCGAGACGGTCACCCGCCTTTGCACGACGATGGGCCGATTCACCTCGACGCCCAGCTCACGTCGCAGACGCCGTCGCGGGATTGTGCGGGCCTGGTGTGGTCCCCGGCGTCAAAGCGTTGTTCGGGATCGTCGTAGGGCGGTGCGATGACCTTCTCCGGCGCGTGTTCTGGCGGCCGGTCCTGAGCGCCGCGGTGTCGCTCGCCGAGTCCGTCACACGGTTGATGCTCGAGCGGCGCTGCCCGGACGCCAGCCCGGAGCAGCCCCACCGAGAAGGTGATGATGAGCCGCCATCGTACCACTCCATCAGCGTGAACCCCGCGCCTTGGCGATGCCTCGCGGCCGCAGCCCCATGGTGGTGCAAGCGCCGCCGGCGAGGACCCCAGGCTATCGGTTGTAGACCATGCCGGTCGTGCGGCAACGTCGACCGTGCCCTCACGCCGCCTGTGCGATGAATGGCCGGCCAGCCACCGTGGTCGTCGGGCCAGAGGATGCCGCTGGATGCCGCGAAGATCAACGAGTCCGGCGGGCTGTGGTCACCTGGCAGCGTGGCCGGTCGGCACGTGTGGAATGCGGTACCGCTGTTCTGGCAGTGATGCGGTCGCCGTTGGTGGTCGCAGTGGATCGTGGTGATCAAAGGTCGCAAGCGTCAGGCACCTGAACGCCACTATCGGTCGGTGCCTGAGCCACGAGCGCGCTGCGTTTCGCAGTAGTGCGTGATGCCGTGACTCCGCCCCAGCCATGTGCGCCTGACGCTCTGCATCGTGCGCTTGTAATCGCCGCCGGCATGGCGGCAATTTAGCATTGTGATGCCGAGATGCAGAACGGCCGCGACCAAAGCCGATCATCGAGAAGCTGCGGCTTTCCATGACGCCGCCGCGCAAGGCCGGTGCTGGCGCGATGCGTCGCCGCGCTTGGGGCAACCCGACTTATCGAAAGCCTGTCCCGTCGTGCACATGGTGGGTAACTTTCCTGATCCAACGACTGGTCGCAGCCTTGCCGCCGGGCCTGCGCGGCGGGCAAGAAGCGACGCGCCTCTGACGCCGGGAGAACGACGCGGTCCGCGCGCGTCGAGTGGAAAAGGACGCCGCGCTGGCGACCTGATGGAGCAAAGAGACGAGAAGTGGAAGTAAGAAGCGGTGACCGTTATGAGTGGCGGCACGACTGACCGAAACGCTCGGCGGCGCTCGGCCATAGCCAGGCTGGGCTTGATGGGCCCACGCCGGCGACGAAAGCATGCGCGCGGGAAGGCGGAACCAGGCGGGGTGGCGCGTTCGACTTCCGGTCAGCGTTCCGCCCACATCTGAGCATCAGGATGCTCCACGGCGCCGGCCGCGCTCGAGCGCCACGCAGGCGCGAAAATCCCCGAGCACCCGGCGCACGGCCGCGGGAGCGAGTGCTAACGCGGCGCGCTCGACCCCGGTCGCGCGACAGTCGCTCGTCGCGATCATCAGCAGCCGGACAGCGGCCCCGCGCGCCCACGCCGAGAACGGCGGAGTATGAACCTGCTTGCGCCGGCGCGAGGATGGCGCCGGGCGGGAGGCCGCGGCGGCGGCGCGCTAGAGCGCCCGCCGGCCAGCAGGCGCCCCGAGCTTGTGCCTGCTCGGGAAGCGCCATCGCGGGCGAACTCGATCAGCCGAGAGCCGCCAGGAACCCGCGCGCGCGATTCGACGCCGTGTGGGCCATCGTGCAGCGATCGACCTGGTGTGAGCAGCCCGGCGCCGAGATAGAGCTCGAAGTCGAGCATCTGGCAGGGGACGGCGCAGACCGGGCGTGGCACGGGGGCGACGCCAGCCTGCTCGAGCGCGTGGGCGAAACCGTCGATGCGGCGGTGGTAATGTCGCGCGTCGAGCCTGCGCGCCAGCTCGGGCGCGAGCAGCTGAGATGGCTGACCCGGCGCGGCCTGAACCAGGCGGTGGCGATGGAGCGGAGAGCCGCGCCGACGAAGGGCTCGACTGCAGGATCGGCGCCGCTCACGGTGCTCGCCGACTGGTCGAGCGATCGCCGAGCAGCGCTCGCGCCGCCGCGGCGGGCATGATTCACGATGGTGCGTAGCGGGTGTGACCGAGGTAGGTCGGGATGAAGTTTGGCATCAGCCGCTGCCGCCCTCACCGGTCAGGGACCATCGGGCACATGGCGGGCGGCGACGCGAGCGCCCGGTGGCTCAAAAGAGGGCGATCGCCGAGGCTGGTCCATGCCCTGCGCGAAACCCTCGAGCGCGTACTGCCGTCGGCGTGGTCCATCGCCGTGCATCGTAGCTTCAGTGCCGAAGGCCAGCCGTGGAGCCGCGCGAACTCTGACCTGTCAGCCCCGCGCCCGCGAGCTTGAGGCTGGGCTAAGTCGGAAGCGTCGCCGAGCTGCCGCGACGCGAGCGGTGACAGACCAGTCCCGGGAGTCGACGCTGCCGGATGAAGACGCCAGAAGGGCACTGAAGGGCACGCGATGGCGATCGCAACGCGTCCTCGAGCGCCGTGAGCGCCGCCGGCGCGTCGTCTGGCGCGATCTCGCGGGCGGAGGCAACGCCGGCCACAACAGTGACGCTGGTGCGGCGCCTTCGCCGTTGGTCCGAGCTCGAGGTGCCGGCGGCAACTGCTCGATGCGTTCGCGGAACGCGCAGCTCAGCGCCGGCGAAGGGGCCAGGGGTGATAGCGGTGCCACCCTTGCGGGCGAGGGCTCGCGCGAGATTGATCTGGTAGGCAGAGCAGGCGCCTGGCCGGAGGCAGTCGATTCGCGCCCGTTTCACGAAGACCAGTGGAGCTTGCCGCGGCGCGATCGCGCGAGCAGCAGCCGAGGAAGCTGCGCGGTCCCACAGCGCCACCGCGAACATGCCGCCAGGTGTCGGGGAGGCGTGCCCCCTCCTCGTAGAGTGCGTATGTCGGGGATCGAGTGTGTCGTGGCCGCGTTTGTACAGCGCCCGCCCAGCTTCGATGAAGCCAGATCTCGCCAGTGTTCACGACCGCGTAGATGGTGCCGTCCTCGGCAGTGATCGCGTGCCTGCGCGTCGCGCGCGACGATGGCGCAGACTGGCGACGCCGAGCGTGCAGGATCTCGCCGTTGTCCGACCACGCTCGTCGGGGCCGATGGCGCAGGCGCGCTCGAGCATTCGCGCACCTCGCGCGATGCGCTCGGCCCGCCCCCATTCCCGGCGCCCAGAGACCGCATCCTGCACATGAGGCGAATACGATGCAAGACCCTGGAAGGCGAGTCAAATACCGGCGATCGCCCAGTCATCGCCGCGGTGTCGCTGGCATGAAGGCGGCGAACCCGGTCCGTGATAAACTCGGCCCACTGGGAGGCGGCGGCCGCCGGCGCGCGACGATCTCAACACGACGCCGGCGTCGCCGTCGGCGCGATCGCGGTCTCATTAGACCGTGCCTCGATTGTTTCGTTCCGCAGCGGAGCCGGTAGTTGCGCCGGTTCGGCCCACGGGCCACGACGACCGGCGCCGCAGTGACAGCGCCGGTGCCTCGACCGCAGTAGCGTTCGTGGCAGACAACGTTCGCGTTCGGCGGCGATGGCGCTGTACTGCTGAGATCGCGCGCCTGACCCAGCTGGCGGAAGGCGCGCGCACGCGAGCAAAGACCAGTGGCGTAAGAACGCGACCGCGGCATCAGGCGAGACGTTTGTGCGCAGTAATGCCGCCCACGCGCCGAGCAGCGTCGTGATCGCGAAGCCGATGGTCGCATGCGCCCCGCGCGCCTGGCGGTCGCGGCGCCCAGCGTGCCGGATCGCGATCGCCGCGACGCCGCCGCCCTCGAGATCGCGAGCGCGAGCGCGAGCGCGTGCCAGACACGACGATCGCCGCGATCGTGACCCCCTAAGCAGCGCCGGCTGGGGCGCGCGCCGGTCCAGGCCTCGGCGGCGAGCCAGGCGGAGCTGTGGGCGCAGCGGCGCGCAGCAGTGCGCGTGACGCCAGCTTGGAGCGCGAGAGCGTGAGCAGAACACTGGCGGCGAACACGACGAAGTCGAGCGCGACGCGCCCTCGCGCCTGAGCTGCTGCGCCGCTTCATCTTGTGGGCGTCACCAGCCATTCAGGCTGGGCGCGTTCGGCGATCAGCACGGCTGCGGCACCAGTCCACTGGCTGCTCGGCGATGGAAGTGGTCGGTGGCCATGCGTTCTCCACCCCGGACTCGAGGAAGGCGTAGTGCGGGTACCGGAAGCGCGCGCTCGCGCACGCGAACCATCCGCTGGCGACGAGCAGGAGCAGGAGCCAGCCCGGCCAGGAAGTGGCGAGCCACGACAGCGCCGCGCGCAGCGTGTAGCATCATGCCGCGCCGGCGCTGCCGAGCACCGCCCACGCGTGAGCATCACCGGTCCTGAGCAGCACGCCCAGGGCGGTGACTGCCGCGAACATCGCGACCCCGGCGCGACCACTCATTCGACCGCAGTTTTCCGTCGACGATCCCGAAGCGTGGATCCTCACACACGGTACGCACAGGCATGGCATGTCGAAGATCACGAAGCTCTTATTAATGCCGCGAACAGCGGCGCCACAGCCTGATAGCGTTACCGTCGCGCCGCGCGAACGCCGTTCCGGCGCTGCGCCTGCGGCGATCAGGGATCAGCGCGTGCCGAAAGCGCCAGCGCCGTGGCTGACCGCGACGCGTCGAAGATTGATCGCGGCGTGGCTTCCGCCCAGGCAAAAGCCAGCGCCGGCGGCTTGTCGAGTAGGCGCCTGGCGAGCCCCGGCACCAGAGTTTGTCTGGAGGCGACCTTCATCTCGCGGGCGACCCTCGGCGTTCCGTCCCCGGTTGAAGATCTGGGCGCGGACGCTCGCGGTGGCAATGAGGCTGCCTCGCAGGAACGCGAGCGAGCAGGAACGGCGCGGCCGTTACCGAGCCTTCACGCGCATGATGTTCAGTGCGCTTCTGCCCCGCGCAGCACTGGTCGATCTTGGTTGATCGTCGGGGAGAGCGCCTCGACCTGGCAGAGTGTATCGTGTCGGCTCATCGGTCGCCCGAACACGGCGCAAGGTCGAGCGCCGCTCGTGCGCCCCGCTCGTACATCGAGATCGCGGCTCCAGAACCCGGTTTCGACCGCCGGGCGCCAGTTTCATCGCCTCCCCGTGGCGCCTTCATCGCCGCCTGGGATTCTTCTCGGCGATGAAGTTAATGCCCTGGTCTCGAGCAGGTACGCGCGCCGGAGCCGCACCAGCCGTCTCAGCTCCACGATCGCCTGATGCAAGTCCTCCCCACCTCAGATCGAAAACGCGCGATCGACCAGGCTTCTCCGGTCGAGCGCGCCGCGACCACGACGATCGCGGCTTGACTGCTTGCCGCGGATGTCGCCGCCCTGTACGCCTGTCCCGCCTCGGCGAGCATCCCGCTCCGGCGAGATCGCCCTTCTGCCGACTCGAACGCGTTGCCATCGCCATCGCCGGCCACACGCGCTCGTTCGCCATCAGGTTTCGGCCTGGACCCAGTACTGCTCGCCGGACGTGCTGGCCCGCGTCCGGAATGCACTGCGGGCCGGTGTGGGCGCGACGCCCTGCGGTCGACTGGCGGCTTAATCGCCGCACCGCCGGTTCTGAGTCCGCGCGCACCAGTGGTGAATCGCGAGCGCCTGCTGCGAGGATCCCCGACCAACAGCCGAGGCCGAGTGGACCTGTACTTGACCTGCGCACCAGCGGACCGGGGCAGCGATCCCGCGCTGCACGCCGGCCTGGCCCAGGGCGTCGACTGACTTTACCTGCAGAAGCAGTGCGCGATCTGGACCGCGACGCCCATATCTGCCGGTCTTCGATCGCGGGCGACGATCGGCGCGTGCGGGCGAGCTGGCCGGGGTACGTATATGCGCCCGCGAGCGGCAGCACGACGCGAGCGAAACCAGCGTCAACCCATCCATGGCGGTCTCCTGTGCGCCCACGCCGCGACACATCGCGGGCGCGCCGCGTCGGGATGACGCTCGCCTCGACCGGGGAGGAGTCTGCTTCCCGCCCCCGCCTGGTCAGGGCTGCAGGCAGATCACGCTGGTCGGCGATTGAGGTGTTCGGTACAACGGCGTCACTGCGTGATCGGTGATCGTCGCGATCTCGGCTGAAGCGCGGTGTTCGGGGTGCCGTCGCTGGTGAGACTTAATCGCGCGTCCGGCAGCGACCCTGCAGGACGTCGGTGTGGGCTGCGCCAGGAGCTGTTCGGCCAGAACACGATCCGCATTCTGCCACGCTTCGATAGTGCCCGCCCTGACCGGTTGAACTCACTGCGGAGTACTGACGACATTGTCCAGAAGTAGAACGGCGCGCCGGCCGACCTGCCGGGGATCGAGAGCAAGGGCGCTGTCGGCGACCGAGAAGCCCGCGTGTAGGTCAGCACCAGGTCGCTGGGCGAGAGACCGTGACGCTGGCGCTGTTTCGACGGGCCGAACGCGCCATTGCTGAGCCTGACGTTGATGCCCCCGCGGCGTTTGGCCGCACGCCCCGGTGGCCACGGTGTCGAGTCGCCGAGAAGACATCCTGCGAAACGCTGTGGGTGAGCGTAGAGGACGCGCACGTCCAGCCGATCAGGCGCCCGCAGCGTGCGCCCACGCGCGACCGCACTGAGCGCCAGGGGCGGAACGCGGCGTGCTGTCGAAGGTGCTCTGACTCGACGAAGACGCTGCCGTTGCCGGGCAAAGCGGTCATGACGCCGATGAAAGTTGCATGAGATCGCTCGCCTCGCGCCGGTCAGCAGTGGCCCCAGGTTCCGAGTGCTTTGCCGCTGGTGAGCAGGGCGACCAGCGCGGCCATCAGGCACAGCAATGACGCGAAACGGCGTGCGGAAATGGTGTCATGGTTTTCCTCGAGATCGGCGTCGCAAGGGGAGCGAACCAGATGGGAGCGACCATAAAGGTTATGGCAGCCGTCACGGCGGCAAGGGCGGGAGCCCTCGACCGCCTGAATCGGCTCAATGGACTTTCATTCTGACCGGTCCTGTCCGGAACCTGCCGCCGGTCGTCGGGGCCGTGTGCGTCGCAGAGCGGCGAAACCGCCCCCAGTTGCCTTTCCTCGGGAACAGGTAGAACTGGTGGGTCATGTCTCGCGTCGTGCTCCTCACGATCTTCGTGCCGGCATGGACGTCTCGCGTGATGTTCGCGCCACCCGCCTCTGCCGAGCGCCCGCGCGCGTGTCCGCGTCGCGCGTCGACGCGGCGCGATCCGTCGATGGCGCGCTCGACGAGCCGGAGCGGCGTCGAAAGTGCGCTCAGCCGATCTCGACACCAGTTTGATCTTCCAGCGCGTGGCGCCGTTCTGGAGTCGACCGGTGCGCGTGCGATCGACGATCAGCGCTCTACTGGCATCCGCTGCGATAATCGCCGGAAATCCGCGCCAGCCTGGCTCCCTCGCGATCAGATCTTTCGATGGCGACCACGTTCCCTCCACCTCGACACCTATCTCGACCGGCGGCGCGCCTACATCTCGGCACACTGTACTGGAAGTCGAGCTTCCGACGGCATCCTGGACGGCAGCGAGCCTCCAGACTGGGGCCGTGGGGATGCGGTATGGGACGGCGCATCGCGGCGCGATTCGACCGGCTGGACCACCGAGATCGCGATCTCGCTGCGCGCGATGCGGTTCGATCGCAACGGCGGGGCACGTGGGGGCTTGATCCGGCGCGAGATCACGAAAGAACGACGAGGTCTGCAGCTGGCCGCTTCGTTGTGGCGGTGGCGGATCAGGGCGACAACATGCTGCAGGCGGGAGACCTCTTTGGGGCTCGAGGATTGCGCGTGGCGGACATCTCGAGCTGAGTCCCGCTTCCCGAGCTTCATTCCCGAGCCGGCGGACGTCCTATTTCCAAATGAACCGCCGCTAGTCGCCGAGAGCGAGCTGCAGCCTCAGTAGCCATACCGCCAGCATCACCCCAGAGCGCTGGCCTGACCTGCGCTGGTCCGACGACCACCACGCTGGGATCGCGAACGACAATCCTGACTACGGCCAAATATGCGCCGCCGACGCGATCCAGATCGACATCGTCAACCAGCGCTACCCGCCATCATCCTCCTGAGAAGCGGCCGCCGTTCTTCTCGAGAGGCGCCGACAGCTGTCGTCGCCGCTCGGACCCCGTAAATACTGATTATATCGCCGACCCGGTCGCTGGCGGGAAGCTCACCGGCAAGCTCGACGATGGAATCTCGGCGCGATCGCGCTGGTGGACCTGGCGGCGGCGGGTCAACCGAGGGGGGCCTGGGGCGGACAACGGCGTCGAGGCTTCGGGGCTGGGGGGGAAGCCCCGCGACGCGGCGCACGGCGTATTTGATTTCGCGGGGACAACTCGTGGGTCGGCGCTCTTTGCCATGGTGCATCGGACGGATTAACCCTGGTTTTCGGACTTTCCGGCACCGCTGGTCCCCACCGCGCCCGCGCCGGGTGGTCACAACGTGGTCGTCGCGCAGGCGACTTGCGGGCTGCGCTACGCACACGCTCGAATTTCGCCAAGCTCGCCTGAGCGTATCCCGGCGCGCCGACCCCGGGAGCCGCTGAGCAATACCGTAACTGAACTGGGTGACAAT
>ERZ1370068.4896-contig-3946_pt1 | contig 89933 bp, 131 predicted proteins | sample MGYA00561227_ERZ1370068 | MGnify/ENA primary metagenome ERZ1370068 (study PRJEB38410, sample SAMEA6850437) | metagenome | study: Metagenomic assessment of the ecological functions of the soil: analysis of the soil microbiota associated with the... | reverse complement strand
ATCCTGGGACTGACCGGCTCGATCGGAATGGGCAAGTCGACCACCGCAAAATTGTTCGCGGAGGCCGGCGTGCCGGTTTACGACGCCGACGCCACCGTTCACGAATTATGAAGGCGAGGCCGCGCCGGCGATCGAAGCCGCGTTTCCGGAGCACAACCTCGAACGGCCAGGTGGACCGCGCAAAACTTTCGGCGAGGGTGGTGCACGATCCCGCCGCCATGAAGCAGCTCTGAACAGATCGTTCATCCGATGCTGAGGCGCCTCGCGACAAAAGTTTTTCGACGACGCCGAAGCGTCGGGTGCGCCTGTCGTGGTAGTGGACGCGTGCCGCTGTTGTTCGAAACCGGGGGCGAGAGACGCGTCGATGCCGTGGTCGTGGTGACGACCTCGCCGGAGATCCAGCGCGAACGCGTGCTGGCGCGCGGCTACCATGGACGCCGCGAAGCTCGATTCGATCCTGGCGCGGCAACTGCACCGGTGCCGAGAAACGCAGGCGGGCCGATTTCGTGGTGGATACCTCGCACGGGCTCGACCCTGTGAGGGCGCAAATTGCGGACATTCTGGCTGCGGTCGTTAAAATGCCGAAACGGCGAGCCTGATTCGCCGGCCTCTTCGAGCCCGCCAAAAATCGAGTCTGTCAAAATCCATGCGCGAAATCATTCTCGATACCGAAACCACCGGTCTTGATCCCTTCGCGGCGACCGGCTGGTCGAGATCGGCTGCCTCGAGATCTACAACCGCATGCCGACTGGCCAGACGTTCCACGTCTACATCAATCCGGAGCGCGACATGCCGGCGGAGGCCTTCGCAGATCCATGGCCTGTCGACCGAATTCCTCGCCGGCAAGCCTGCTATTTCACGAGGTGGTCGAGGAGTTTCTGGCCTTCATCGGCGGACGCGCCGCTGGTGATCCATAACGCATCCTTCGACATCAGCTTCATCAACGCCGAGCTCGAGCGGATCAAGCGCCCGGCGCGTCGCCCGGGAGCGGCTGGTCGATACGCTGTTGTTGGCGCGCAGAAAACATCCGGGCGTGTCGAACCGGCTGGACGATCTCCTGCTCGCGCTATTCGGATCGACAATTCCCGCCGCACCAAGCACGGCGCGCTGCTCGACGCCAGAACTGCTGGCCGAAGTGTATATCGACCTGATCGGGGCGCGGCAGTCGCAACTCATCCTGGCTTCGGAGACCGAAGCGACCCAGGTCCAGCGGCTACGGCGATATGCCGCGGCGCCAGCGCGAAGTTCCGCTGGTGCCGCGCCTCACCGATGCTGACCGTGAGGCTCACCGCGCCTTTGTCGCCACCCTCGGCGACAAGCCGATCTGGAACGAGTATTTCCCGGCGGCTTAATCAGCTCGGCTTGGCGCCGGCAGCAGCTCTGCGCCGCCGCCTGCCGCTCCATGTTCTGGCGGTACAGGCCGACGAAATCGACGGGATCCAGCATCAAGGGCGGAAAGCCGCCGTCGCGCACCGGAAGTGGCGATGATCTCGCGGGCGAACGGGAACAACAGCCGCGGGCACTCCGATCATCACCAGCGGATGCAGGTTCTCCTTGGGCACGTTCACAATGCGAAACACGCCGGCATATTGCAGGTCGAAGCTGAACATCAGCTTTCCGGCGCTTTCGGCCTTGCCCTCGACCGACAGCGTCACTTCGAACTCGTTTTCGGAGAGGTTGTTGGCGGAGACGTTGATCTGGATGTTGATCGCCGGCTGCTGTTGCTGGGGCGCCAGAGAGGTCGGCGCGTTCGGATTTTCGAACGACAGGTCCTGGTATACTGCGCCAACACGTTGAGCTGGGGCGGAGCCTGGTCGGCGGGAGCGCCGTTACCGTTGGTCATTGAAGTCTCTCCTGGGCGCGGAGCGGTCGGAGCCAATTCAGCCCCGAAGTCGCTCGTAAGGTTTGGGAACTGCCGGTATCGGCGCGAGTGGCTATCATAGGCCCGCCTCGTTCCACAAGGATGACAAGTCCCGGCCAGTGGCCGAACCGACCGTCATTTGATGGTCATATCAACATTTCCCGCGGCAAAGTGTGCCAAACCGTATCCTAAACATTTGAATATGCGTGATTTCAGGCACGATCCGGTTTCCCTAGGCGTGAAAACGCGCTGCAATGGCCGCGCCAAACGCGCCATTGGCCGGGCCAGGTTTCGTGCCTACATGGCTGTGGACTCAATCAGTGATGTAATCTCTGCCGTTCCCCCTTCAGGGAACGCTGGGTGACCGGTCCCCTGCCGGTGCCGAATACCCGGAAAGCGAACACGACGTGGATATCTATACCATCATCTTCCTGGCGCTGGCGGTCTTCATTTTCCTGCGCCTGCGCAGTGTCCTGGGACAGCGCACCGGGAGCGAGCGGCCGCCCTATGATCGCGCAGCGCCCAATGTCCTGCAGCGTTCGCAGGACAACAACGTCGTTCCGATGCCGGGCTCGGTGATCGATCCAGCCCCCGATGGCGCCGCCGGCGGAGGTGACCACGCCGTCCGACCAATGGAAGGAGATCGCGGAGCCGGGCTCGCCGCTGGCGCAAGGTCTCGACGCCATCGTCGGGCAGGACGCTTCGTTCGATCCGCGGCATTTCCTCTCCGGCGCCCGCAGCGCCTACGAGATGATCGTGCTGGCGTTCGCCAATGGCGACCGCGACGCGCGCTAAAGGATCTGCTGTCGAGCGAGGTCTATGAAAGCTTCGAGGCCGCGATCAAGGATCGCGAGAAGCACGAGCAGAAGACCGAGACGCGCTTCGTCTCGATCGACAAGGCCGAGATCGTCAGCGCGGAAGCGCGCGACCGCGCGGCCCAGCTCACCGTTCGGTTCGTGTCGCAGATGATCTCGGTCACCCGCGACAAGGCCGGCACCGATTGTCGATGGTAACCCGGATAAGGTCGCCGATATCACCGATGTCTGGACATTCGCCCGCGATACGTCGTCGCGCGATCCGAACTGGAAGCTGGTTGGGACTGGAAGCGCGCACTGATACGTTTCGCTTCGGGCGCTTCACTGTTGCGTGTTGCGCGCTTGCCTTGCTTTTGCCGGTCATCGCAGCGATCGCAGCCCACTCCCGGCTGGGTGCGAAGCGTGCCATCCACGCAGCCCCGCAGCACGCGCGCCATCTTCCTATCCGAGCCTCGAACTGCCGATGCAGATCAACGGCAGCCAGTATGAGCCGCTGGCCTGGACCGGAAATTGCCGGGTGGGACCGATGACGATCACCTCGCGGCCTACAGCGGCATTTCGCACCAGCTGCAGGCCGATCGCCGCGCAGCACGGGCTGCCGGGCGAGCCAAGGCACTCGGCATATCGCTGCGTGATCCCTGCGGCGTCGCCAAAAGCCTCGATCTCACCGACGGCGCCAAGGCCAAAGCCTTTTTCGAGGGGACAGTTCCGCCCGTTGAGGATTTCGCGGCTGGGCGAGGGCGAGGGGTTTGTCACCGGCTATTACGAACCCATTCTCGACGGATCGCGAACCCAGTCCGACATCTATAACGTGCCGGTCTACCGCCGGCCGTCGAACCTGTTCGTGCGCGGCGCCAAGCAGAGCTGCTGCCGGGCTGCCCAACAAGGGCCAGGTGTTCCGCAAGATCGGCCGCCGCAAGCTCGTGCCCTATTACGATCGCGCTGAAATCGAGGACGGGACGATCGCCGGCCGTGGGCTGGAAATCTGCTGGCTGAAGGATCCGACCGACCTGCTATTCGCGCAGATCCAGGGATCGGCGCGGATCAAGCTCGAGGACGGCTCAACGCTTCGGATCAATTACGACGCCCATAACGGCTATCCCTATACGGCGGTCGGCCGCATCCTGATCGACCGCGGCATCATTCCAAAAGAACAGATGTCGATGCAGAAGATCAGGGAGTGGATGGAGCAGTACCCTGACGGCGCCAAGGAACTCCGGCGGCAGAACCGCTCTCTACGTCTTCTTCCGCGAGGTGCAATTGTCCGACAAGGACGAGGCCGTCGGCGCCCAGGGCGTGCCGCTGACGCCGGGCCGCTCGATCGCGGTCGACAAGTCGCTGCACGTCTATGGCACGCCGTTCTTCATTGAGGGCGAATTGCCGATTGACACCGAACATTCGCAAGACGCCGTTCCGGCGCCTGATGATCGCGCAGGACACAGGTTCCGCGATTGTCGGCCCGGCGCGCGCCGATCTCTATTTCGGCGCCGGCGCGGACGCGGGCAAGGTGTCGGGCCGTCTGCGCCATAGCATGCGGTTCGTGATGCTGGTGCCGAACAGCCTCGATCCGGTCATGCGTGCCAGAAAACTGCCGGTGCCCGACGAGCGGCCGTCGGAAAAGATCGCAAGACTGTTTCCGCAAACCGATCCGCAAAGGACGTCAAGAACGGCGCCAGGCCTGCGGAGGTCCCGGCGGCTGCAACGGGCGAGGACTCGGCCAGTGGCCCAGCCGCAGCGAAGTCTGGCACGTCCGGGTCGGCGGCATCGAAGCCCGTTGCACGAGGTGGCGGCCGCGCCGGTGCCATTACGGCGGCGCGGCCCCATGTCGAACCGGTTAAAGAGGGCGGCGCCACCGGCATCCCTGTCGTTACCGCACCCGTCAATGAAGCGTATCGTTCCAATGCCGGATTTGTCGGCGGCGCCACGGGCGCAAGCGCGCCCTCAGCGAGGAGGAGCGCGCGCTGTGGGACAGCGTCGCAAAGCAGGTCAAGCCGTTGCGCAAGCATCGTGCGGCCAAGGCGCGAGCGCCACAGGTGGAGACGCAAGCCGTCGCTAAACCGGCAGTGCCGCCGAAATCCTGTCCCCGCCAGAGTAGTGCCGGCACCGGAAATCGGCGCCGCCCTGGCGCCACTCGGTCGCCGGGAGCGGTCAAAGCTCTCGCGTGGCAAGCAGGAGATTGACGCCCGCCTTGACCTGCACGGCATGACCCAGACCCGCGCGCATCGGGTCCTCTTCAGCTTCCTGCAGCGTGCCCACAGCGACGGCTGCACCTTCGTGCTCGTCATCACCGGCAAGGGCAAAGCGGGCAGCGACGGCGAGCGCGGCGTGCTGCGCCGGCAGGTGCCGCACTGGCTGAGCCTGCCGGAATTCCGCGCGCTGGTGGTCGGGTTCGAGGAAGCGCATATCGGCCATGGCGGCGAGGGCGCGCTCTATGTCCGGGTTCGCCGGTCGCGGATTTAATCAGAACGGCCGCACGATCCCGACGCGCGGGATCACCGCGACGATCCAGCCGAAGATGGTTGTGTGTCGGTCGTCCGCCGGTATCGGCGGCACGTCCTCTGACGCCGGCAGCATCTTCACCGCGTGCAGGATCAGGAACAGGCACACTGCCCAGTTCGAAATCCACCGCGAGTAATCGAACACCATCGCGAACATGATGAGATAGGCCGCGCTGACGAGAATGATCGCGGCGATGACGATGCGACGGTGCATCTCGGATGACAGCGCGCGGATCAGGTCGGCGTAATAGCGCCACAACGGCTTGTGCAGCCAGATCAGCAGCGCATACACCGGTACGCCCAGCAGGTTGGACGGCATGCGGTCCCAAGTAGCGCGGATCTCATTGGAAAGCGGTTGATACCAGATATAGGCAAAGGCATGGACATTGCGCAGCAGATCCTCGCGCGAAGGATCGGCAACGCGATTCTGCAGATGGGTAACGAGCTGAGCCGGCGGCACTGCCACCGTCCCGAAGAATTGCGCGGCGAGGAAACAGAAGGCCGACCGTCAGCGCTGCGGCAATCCCGATGACCAGATTAGATCGCGTGAGCGCTGGACAAGATAATAAGCGCAGCAGCACGATGGTCGCGATCGTCGGCACATACATCAGGAGATGAATGTGGTGGACCAGGATGAGGAGGGCCGAGAACAGCGCCGCCAGCAGCACATAGGCGATCGATCGCGCCGGGATCAGCAGCAGGACGATCGCGAGCGCGCAGCCATAGATGTCGAAATGGCCAAGCGTATGCATAAAGTTTTTCAGGAAGAAGGGTGAGCCCGCGGTGAATATGAACAGCGGCAGGTGCTTTTCGTCGAAGCCGAAGGTCCGGCGGAAGAAGTTGTAGATACAGGCCAAGCGTGACCAGCCACGCCGTGCCGCCGAGCCCGAACACCAGCCACACCGGCACCTTGGCGGTGAACAGCGCCACCACGGCGCCGATCAGCGCGCGCTTGGCGAAGCCGAAATGATAGTCGATCAAAGGTGGATGTAGGGAACGAAAGGCGGCAGCGTGATCTTGTGCAGGAAGACCCCGATTAACACGGCGACGTTGATTACAAGCATCGACCGCCAGGGGTTTTGCCACATCCGCAAATTCATTCAGCACCTTCTCGTCGTCCCGGCGAAAGCCCTAGGGCATGCACACATCTCGAAAAATGAATCAATCACAATCACTTAGATGACCCCCGGTTTTAGCCCGGACCCAGTGTCGTTCGCGGAGCGAGCATTGAAAAGATTCGCGATTTTCATCGGCGCAGCGGGGCCGACAAAAGATGTGTGCATCCATTAGGGCGAAAGCCGGGACCCATTGCCACAAATATCGGTTTTTGGACGGGATGGCAGCCCGAGTCTCGTTGCAACATGAGCAGCGGGGTTATGGGTCCCGGCTTTCGCCGTGACGACGATCAACACTACAAAATAAACCGGCTGAGGTCCGCGTTCTTGGCGAGATCGCCGACGTGCTTCTGCAACATAGTCGGCGTCGATCTGAATGGTTTCGCCATGGCGGTCGGGCGCGGCGAAGGAGATTTCGTCGAGCACGCGCTCCATCACGGTCTGCAGCCGCCGCGCGCCGATATTTTCCACCGTCGAGTTCACGGCGACCGCGATGTCCGCCAGCGCGTCGATGGCGATCGTCGGTGATGTCGAGCGTGACGCCTTCGGTCTGCAACAGCGCGACATATTGCTTGATCAGCGAAGCCTCCGGCTCGGTCAGGATGCGGCGCATGTCGTCGCGGGTCAGCGGCTGCAGTTCGACGCGGATCGGCAGCCGTCCCTGCAATTCCGGCAGCAGGTCTGACGGCTTTGCGATATGGAACGCGCCGGAGGCAATGAACAGGATGTGGTCGGTCTTGACCGCGCCGTGCTTGGTCGACACCGTCGTGCCTTCGATCAGCGGCAGCAAATCGCGCTGCACGCCCTCGCGCGAGACGCCGCCGTCGTTGGCGATTTTCGCGCACGCAGATCTTGTCGATCTCGTCGAGGAACACGATGCCGTTGTTCTCGACGGCGCTGATCGCCTCCAGGGTCAGTTGGTCGTTGTCCAGGAGCTTGTCGGACTCTTCGTTGACGAGGATCTCGTGCGAGCCTTCCACCGTCAGGCGGCGGGTCTTGGTGCGCCCGCCCATCTTGCCAAAGATATCGCCGATCGAGATCGCGCCCATCTGCGCGCCGGGCAAGCCGGGGATCTCGAACATCGGCATGCCGCCGGAAGATTGCGTCTCGACCTCGATTTCCTTGTCGTTGAGCTCGCCGGCGCGCAATTTCTTGCGGAAGCGATTCGCGCGTCGCCGGGCTCGAGCCGGGCCCGACCAGCGCATCCAGTACGCGCTCCTCGGCGGCAAGCTGGGCGCGCGCCTGCACGTCCTTGCGCTTGCGCTCGCGGACTTGCGCGATCGCGACCTCGACCAGATCGCGGATGATCTGCTCGACGTCGCGCCCGACATAGCCGACTTCGGTGAATTTGGTGGCTTCGACCTTGATGAACGGCGCGCCGGCAAGTTTTGCCAGCCGCCGCGCGATCTCGGTCTTGCCGACGCCGGTCGGCCCGATCATCAGGATGTTCTTCGGCAGCACCTCTTCGCGCAAGCTGCCGGTGAGCTGCAGCCGCCGCCAGCGGTTGCGCAAGGCGATCGAGACGGCGCGCTTGGCCTCGCTCTGGCCGACGATGAAGCGGTCGAGTTCGGAAACGATTTCGCGGGGGAGAAGTCGGTCATGTCATTTAGCTAGGGTTCGAATCTTCGGAGAGCAAGACGGGTTCTAGATGATCGGCGGCCCTGCCTGCCATTGCCTGATCGCATCGAAAGGGTGAATCAGCATGATGATGTTCAGCGTCAGATTGTCGCGAATGTGAAGCGCCATCACCAGCTCGAACAACAGCGCCAGCGCGATCGTGATGGCAACCGGCAGCTTTCCTTGCCAGCAGGAAGCCAGAAATCATCGCCAGCGTGTCGGAAACCGAATTGACGATGGTGTCGCCAAAATAGTCCAGCGAGATGGTGCCGGCGCGGTAGCGCTCGATGATCCAGTTGGAATTCTCCACCAGCTCCCAGGTGCCCTCGACCAGCATCGCGATGATCAGGCGGCCGGGCCAGGCCAATCGCGGAAAAACCAGAAATGTCGCGCCGTAGAACAGGAAACCGTGCAGCACGTGCGACAGCGTGTACCAGTCGGTGATGTGCTGCGAATTCTCCGAGCTCTGCACGGCGCCGTGCCAGAGTTTGACATAGCCGCAGGCGCAGATCGGCAACCGTCCCATCGCAAACAGGATCGCGGCCTGCGATGCAAGAACACCGGCGGCGATCAACAGCCAGTGCCACGCCGACAGGGTCCTGGCGATCGGAGCGTTTTCGATGCTGTCACCGGTCACCATGCGTTGCGGACCATCAACAGCGCCGGGCCATCAGGTGTATCGACCATGCGCAGCTCTCTTGAATCCGGCTTTCTCATAGGCGCGCACCGCCCGGCTCGTTTGCAGGGTCGGGATCGGTGACGATGCGCGGCGCTCCCGCCGCCAGCCTGCCTTCGACGAAGCACCGTATCAGCGCCGACCCATGGCCGCGCTCGATCATTGTCGGGTTCGCCGATGAAGAGATCGATGCCGCAGGTGCCCCGGCGGATGGGCTCCGAACCCCGAATTCCACGCCGTCAGGTCGTAGCACTGCAGATATCCGAAATCGCCGCCGGCCGCGGAGACGATGAACTGGTCCATCGCGCGGCTCGGCGAGATCGCCGCTGACGAGGTAAATTGCGCCGGCTGGATCGCCCCACCATTCCCGGACATGCGGCAGCGCCAGCCAGCGCTGGATCAGCGGCAGATCGGCCGAGGTCATCGGCCGGAAGGCGTAATCCGACGCCATGATCAGCCGCCTCAACGCCTCGATGGTCACGTTGCGGTTGGTGTAGACGCAGATGTCGGCGGCGATATCGAGGCGAGCGGCGCACGATCGCCTCGGCATCCTTGTCGGTGTCGATCAGGGCGCGGGCGGCGGCCAGCGCATAATTGCCGCCGGAGCCGATCGCCATCACGCCGGCCTCCGGCTCCAGCACGTCGCCGGTTCCGGTCAGCACCAGCGAGACGTCCCGGTCGGCGACGATCATCATCGCCTCCAGGCGGCGCAAATAGCGGTCGGTGCGCCAGTCCTTGGCGAGTTCGACCGCCGCGCGCGTCAGTTGCCCCGGATATTGCTCCAGCTTGCTCTCCAGCCGCTCGAACAGGGTGAAGGCGTCGGCGGTGGCGCCGGCAAAGCCGCCGATCACGTCGCCCTTGCCGATCTTGCGGACCTTTTTGGCGTTGGCCTTGATCGACGGTCTGGCCGATCGAGACCTGGCCGTCGCCGCCGATCACCACCTTGCCGCCCTTGCGGACCGTCACGATCGTGGTGCCGTGCCAGACCGACGGCTCATTCTGGGATGCTTGCATGAGATACCTTCCTTGGCCCCAGATTTAGGCGGCTCGCGCAGGGGGTTACAATCGGGCCATTTGGCACCGTTTCGGTCACCATGGCGGCAAGTACAGCCTTTGAGCTGTCATCCCGCAGTAGCGAAGGCGACATCGGCCTGTTAAAAGACCCGCGTTTTCGGCCAAAATGGCCAAGGGAAAGTGGTATTTCATGCGCACGGCGACCGATCAAGCGCAAGACCAAGGAGACCGACATCGAGGTGGCGGTCAACCTCGATGGCACCAGGCGTGTCCAAGGTTTCGACCGGGATCGGCTTCTTCGACCATATGCTCGATCTTTTGGCCCGGCATTCGCGCATCGACATCACGGTCAAGGCGGATGGCGACCTCCATGTCGACCACCACCACACCACCGAGGACGTCGGCATTGCGCTCGGGCAGGCCGTGAAACAGGCGCTCGGCTCCATGGCCGGCATCACCCGCTACGCCTCGATCCACATGCCGATGGACGAGACGCTGTCGCGCGTCGTGATCGACATTTCGGGCCGTCCGGTGCTGGTGTTCAAGGTCGATTTCCCGCGCGACAAGGTCGGCACCTTCGACACCGAGCTGGTGCGCGAATGGTTCAACGCCTTCACTATCAACGCCGGCGTGACTTTGCACGTCGAGACCTTATATGGCGAGAACAGCCACCACATCGCCGAATCCTGTTTCAAGGGTTTGGCCAGGGCGCTTCGCGCCGCCGTCGCGATCGATCCGCGCGCCGCGGGCGAAGTGCCGTCCACCAAGGGTCAGCTCGGCGGCTGATTTCTTGCCCCACGGCGGAGCGTTACGATGCCGGTCTATACAGTACATGCCCCGGTCGGCAGCAATGCCGACCTCGCGACGACCGACAAGATCAGCTTTGTGCGCGACGGTTTCCATTTCTGGGCCGTGGTGTTCGAGCGTGATCTGGCTGGCCTGGCACCGGCTGTGGCTGGCGCTGCTCGGCTGGATTTTGCTGATGGTTGCCGTCGACGCTGGCCTCGCAGGTCTAGGGCTCGGCCGTGGCACGATCCTGATGGTGGACGTGGTGCTGGCGCTGCTGCTGGGATTTGAGGCGGCAAGCCTGAAGCGCTGGACGCTGTCGCGGCGCAAAATGGCGTCAGCTCGACATCGTCGTGGCCGATGACGAGGAAACCGCCGAACGGCGCTTCTTCGACCGCTGGACCTCGCGGCAGCGCGGCTCGATCAACGACCAATGGTCAGTCGACCGCGGCGCGCCGCCGCCGACCCGAAACATTCCGGGCCAGCCATTCTCAAACCGCCGCCGCTGCCGCAGGGCGGCATTATCGGGTTGTTTCCGGAGCCAGGAGGATCGCGATGAGCGTTGCCATCATCGATTACGGCTCCGGCAATCTGCATTCCGCCGCAAAAGCCTTCGAGCGCGCCTCCCGCAGCATGGAGGAACCGCAGAAGATCATGGTGACGCGCGATCCCGACGCCGTGTTCCGCGCCGACCGCATCGTGCTGCCTGGCGTCGGCGCCTTCGCCGATTGCCGGCGAGGCCTCGATGCGCTCGACGGCATGCTCGAGGCGCTGACCGAAGCGGTGCGGGTCAAGGCGCGGCCGTTCTTCGGCATCTGCGTCGGCATGCAGTTGATGGCGACCGCGGCAAGGAGCACGTCACGACCGACGGTTTCGACTGGATCGAGGGCGACGTCGAAAAGATCAGGCCGCGCGAGGAGAACCTGAAAATCCCGCACATGGGCTGGAACACGCTCGACATGGTCCGCGAGCATCGCGGTGCTGGAGCGGCTGCCGCTCGGGCCGAAGGGCCAGCCACGCTTATTTCGTGCACTCCTATCACCTCAACGCCGCCAATGAGGCGGACGTGCTGGCGCGCGCCGATTACGGCGGGCCGGTGACCGCGATCGTCGGCAAGGACACCGCGATCGGCACCCAGTTTCACCCGGAGAAGAGCCAGCGGTTCGGGTTGGCCCTGATCTCCAATTTCCTGAAGTGGAAGCCGTGATCCTCTTTCCCGCCGTTGACCTGAAGAACGGCCAGTGCGTGCGCCTGGAGCAGGGCGACATGGCGCGCGCCACCGTGTTCAATCTCGATCCGGCCGCGCAGGCGCGCGCCTTCGCCGCCCAAGGGCTTCGAATATCTGCACGTGGTCGATCTCGACGGCGCCTTTGCCGGCAAGCCGATGAATGCGCAGGCCGTCGAAGCGATGCTGAAGGCGGTCACCATGCCGGTGCAGCTCGGCGGCGGCATCCGCGATCTCAAGACCGTGGAAGCCTGGCTCGACAAGGGCATTGCGCGCGTGATCATCGGCACCGCGGCGGTGCGCGATCCCGAGCTCGTGAAGATCGGCGGCGAAAAATTCCCCGGCCGCGTCGCCGTTGGCCTCGATGCCCGCGACGGCAAGGTCGCGGTCGAAGGCTGGGCCGAGACCTCGCAGGTGACGGCGCTGGAAATCGCGCAGCGGTTCGAGGATGCCGGCGTCGCCGCGATCATCTTTACCGACATCGCCCGCGACGGCCTGCTGAAGGGCCTCAATCTCGATGCGACCATCGCGCTGGCCGAGCGCATCTCGATCCCCGTGATTGCCTCCGGCGGTTTTGCCTCGATCGAGGACGTCAAGGCGCTGCTGCAGCCGCGCGGCCAAGAAGCTTGCCGGCGCGATCGTCGGCCGCGCGCTTTATGACGGCCGGCTCGATCCGGCCGCCGCGCTCTCGTTGATCCGCCGCGCGCGCGCCGCGGCCTAGGAGATTCAAATGTTCAAGGTTCGCGTGATCCCCTGTCTCGACGTCAAGGACGGCCGCGTGGTCAAGGGCGTCAATTTCGTCGACCTGCGCGACGCCGGCGATCCCGTCGAAGCGGCGATCGCCTACGACGCCGCCGGCGCCGACGAACTCTGCTTCCTCGACATCACCGCGACCCACGAAAATCGCGGCACCATGCTGGATGTGGTGCGGCGGACGGCGGAAGCCTGCTTCATGCCGCTGACCGTCGGCGGCGGCGTGCGCACCATCGACGATATCAAGACGCTGCTGCGATCCGGCGCCGACAAGGTGTCGATCAATTCTGCCGCGGTCAGCCGCCGCGAATTCGTCAAGGAGGCGGCGGAAAAATTCGGCGAGCAGTGCATCGTGGTCGCGATCGACGCCAAGCGCGTCAGGCGCGCCGGCGGCTCGGACCGCTGGGAGATCTTCACCCATGGCGGCCGCAAGGCGACCGGGATCGACGCCATCGAATATGCCCAGGAAGTGGTCTCGCTCGGCGCCGGCGAAATCCTGCTGACCTCGATGGACCGCGACGGAACCCGGCAGGGGTTTGACCTGCCGCTGACCGCAGGCGATCGCCGACAGCGTTCCCGTGCCGGTAATCGCGTCCGGCGGCGTCGGCAATCTCGACCACCTGGTGGACGGCATCCGCCAGGGCCACGCCACCGCCGTGCTGGCGGCGTCGATCTTCCATTTCGGGGAATTTACCATTCGCCAAGCCAAGGAGCACATGGTGCGCGCCGGATTGCCGATGCGGCTCGATCCCTGACGACTCTCGTGTCACAAAAGTGCTAAGTCATCTCCGAGGATGGCGCTGCGGCCGACGGCCTCGCGCATGTGCTTGAGTTGAGTTGATGTCGCGTTTCACGGTCCATGATCTGGCCGCCACCATCGATGCCCGCGCCGCATCGGGCGGAGAGGCGTCCTACACCCGCAAGCTGCTGGACAAGGGCGCGGAGCATTGTGCCAAGAAACTCGGCGAAGAGGCGGTCGAAACCGTGATCGCCGCGATCGAGAATGATCGCGATCACCTGATCGCCGAGAGCGCCGATCTGCTGTTTCATCTGCTGGTGCTGTTGAAGGCCCGCGGCGTGAAGCTCGAGGATGTCGAGGCCGCGCTGGCGCAGCGCACGTCGATGTCCGGGACTGGAAGAGAAGGCGCGCAAGCGCGACGTAGATCCGAGAGGGTGCACGCTCATGGATATTCCGGGCACCGAGCAGCAATACAATCCCTACCGCGTCTTCTCGCGCGAACAGTGGGCCGAGCTGCGCGACGATACGCCGATGACGCTGGAGCCGGGCGAGTTCGAGCGGCTGCGCTCGATGCATGACCGGCTCGACCTGCAAGGAGGTCGAGGACATCTATCTGCCGCTGTCGCGCCTGCTGTCGATCTATGTCGACGCCACCCAGCGGCTCTATCAGGCGCAGCGCCAGTTTCTCGGCATCCAGCGACCGCAAGGTGCCCTACATCATCGGCGTCGCCGGCTCGGTCGCGGTCGGCAAATCGACCACCGCGCGCGTGCTCCAGGCGCTGCTGGCGCGCTGGTCGCCGCGGCCCAAGGTCGACCTGGTCACGACCGACGGTTTTCTGTTTCCCAACGCCGTGCTCGATCGGCAGGGTCTGATGCAGAAGAAGGGCTTTCCGGAGAGCTACGATCTGCCGATGCTGCTGTCGTTCCTGAGCGACATCAAGGCCGGACGGCGCCCGGTGCGCGCGCCGGTCTATTCGCATCTGACCTACGACATCGTCCCGAACCAGTGGGTCGAGGTCGATCGCCCGGACATCCTGATCGTCGAGGGCGTCAACGTGCTGCAGACCGGCCGACTGCCGCGCGACGGCAAGGCCGGTTCCCGTGGTCTCCGACTTCTTCGACTTCTCGGTTTATATCGATGCCGACGAGCCGGTGCTGCGCGAATGGTATGTCAAGCGCTTCCTGGCGCTGCGCGACACCGCGTTCCACGATCCGCAGGTCGTACTTCCATCGCTATGCGCTGCTGTCGGACGAAGAGGCGACCGCAACCGCGATCGCGATCTGGGAACGCACCAACCGCGCCAATCTCGAGGACAATATCCTGCCGACGCGGCCGCGCGCGACACTGATCCTTAAAAGGCGCCGACCACGTGGTGGAAACGGTCGCGCTGCGCCGGCTTTAAGACAGCATACGATCCGACCGCGGTCCCTACGCCGCGTCGTTCGGCGCGCCGCCGCTGGCTGCGGCGGACTTTGCGCCGCCCTTGGAGACGCCAACCAGCGCCGGGCGCAGCACGCGATCGCCGATCATGTAGCCGGCCTGCACCACCTGCACGACGGTTCCCGCGGGGACCGACGGATCGGGAACCTCGTACATCGCCTGCTGGAAATTCGGATCGAACTTTTCGCCGGAGGGATCGAACTTCTTGACGCCGTTCTTCTCCAGCGCGTTGAGCAGCGATCGCTCGGTCAGCTCGACGCCCTCGATCAACCCCTTGAGGCCGGGATCGGCGGCGGCCTTGGCTTCAGCTGGAACCGCATCGAGCGCGCGCTGCAGATTGTCGGCGATCTCGAGCACGTCGCGGGCAAAGCCGCTGATGCCATAGGTCTTGGCATCGGCGACCTCGCGGCGGGTCCGCTGGCGCAGATTTTCCATTTCCGCCAGCGTGCGCAGCATCTTGTCGCGCGCCTCGGCGGCTTCCTTGCTCAGCGCCTCGGCCGAACCCGGCTCGGGATCGTCGGGCATGACATAGGGCTTTGACACCACTGGCTCGCCGGTCTGCGCCGTATCATCGCTCGGGCGGTTGGGATCGGTCATGACTTGCCTTTTCGAAAAATCGCGTCTGGTCGAAGGTTAAGGGATTGGGCTGGCCCGGATATCGTGCTTTGGGCGGCGAAAATCAAGCGCAACGAGCCCCTTTGACCGGGGTCAGCCGCCCAGCAGCCGGCTGACGATCCGCGCCGCATAATCGACCGTCGGGATCACCCTGGCATAGTTCAGCCGGGTCGGCCCGATCACCCCGAGCACGCCGGACGATTCTGCCCGCCCCATCGCTATAGGGCGCGATGATGGTCGAGGAACCCGACAGCGAGAACAGCTTGTTCTCCGAACCGATGAAGATCCGCACCCCGTCGGCGCGTTCCGCGCGCCCCAGCAAATCGATCACCCCGCGCTTGGTCTCGAGATCGTCGAACAGCGACTTGACCCGTTCGAGGTCCTCCAGTGCATGCAGGTCCTCGAGCAGATTGGCGTGGCCGCGCACGATCAACTGCCGGTCGTCATTGTCGCCGCCGGACCAGCTGGCGAGGCCTGCCGAGATCACCTTCTGCGTCAACTGATCGAGCTCGGCGCGGCTTTGCACCAATGCGGTCTCGAGTTCGAGCCGCGCTTCGGCCAGCGTGCGGCCGAGAATGCGCGCATTGAGAAAGTTGGTCGCTTCCGTCAGCGCCGGATGACGGCACACCAGGCGGCAGCGCCAGCACGCGGTTTTCGACCTGGCCGTCCTCGCCGACCAAGACTACCAGCGCCCGTTCCGGCTCCAGCCGCACGAACTCGATATGTTTCAGCCGCGTGTTGGATTTCGGCGTCAACACCACGGCCGCGGCCCGGGTCAGCCCGGACAGCCGCGTCAGGGCTTCGCCAAGGGCTGCTTCGACTGATTGCGCCCGGCCAACGGATGCAAGCTGGCTCTGGATCGACGCTCGCTCGCTCTCCGTGAGATCGCCGATCTGCATCAGGGCATCGACGAAAAAGCGCAAGCCGAGCTCGGTCGGCAACCGGCCGGCTGAGGTATGCGGGGCATAGACCAGGCCGAGCTGCTCGAGATCGGACATCACGTTGCGCACCGAGGCCGGCGACAGCGGCACCGCGATCAGGCGCGAGATGTTGCGCGAGCCGACAGGTTCGCCGGTCGCCAGGTAGCTTTCGACGATTTGGCGAAAAATGTCGCGAGACCGCTCGTTAAGCTGGGCGAGCCCGGCATGCGGCGCGATCAGATCCAATCGGATCGTGTTGGGCCACCCGTTACTCCCTCACAATTGCCTCTAATCTGGCCATCTGAGTGCCCGGTGACAAGCGCGCATTAGCGTCCCCGGGGCGGGTCAAACGGCTTGCCGCTGCGCGCCACCGCTCCTACAAGCAGCGCCAGCCATTTCTCGCGAATTTTCGGAGGATTTCCATGCGGCCCAGCCGCCGTGCACCTGATGAACTGCGCCCTGTGTCGCTGGAACGCGGCGTGGTCAAATATGCCGAGGGTTCCTGCATGGTGAAATTCGGCGACACCCATGTGCTGGTGACCGCCACGCTGGAAGAGCGGCTGCCGCCCTGGCTCAAGGGCCAGGGTCGCGGCTGGGTCACCGCCGAATATGGCATGCTGCCGCGCGCCACGCTGGAACGCACCCGCCGCGAGGCCAGTGCCGGCAAGCAGGGCGGGCGTACGGTCGAGATCCAGCGTCTGATCGGCCGTTCCTTGCGCTCGGCGATCGATCTGGAGGCGCTGGGCGAACGCCAGATCACGGTCGATTGCGACGTGCTGCAGGCCGATGGTGGCACCCGCACCGCCTCGATCACCGGCGCCTGGGTTGCCCTTGCCGATTGCATCAACTGGATGAAAGCCCGCAACATGCTGAAGACCAACGTGCTGCGCGACAATGTCGCGGCGGTCTCCTGCGGGATCTATAACGGCACACCGGTGCTCGACCTCGATTATGCCGAAGATTCGGAAGCCGAGACCGACGCCAATTTCGTCATGACCGGTGACGGCCGCATCATCGAGGTGCAGGGCACCGCGGAAAAGACGCCGTTCTCGCAAGACGAGTTCCTGGCGCTGATGGCGCTGGCGCGCAAAGGCGTGACCCGGCTGGTTGACCTGCAGAAGATGGCGGTAGCGTAGTTATTCATCATGCACCGCAGAATCTCCGGTAAACTCGTGATCGCGACCCACAATCCCGGCAAGCTTGCCGAGATGCGTGAATTGCTGGCCCCGCACGGCGTTGAGGCGGTGTCGGCGGGCGAACTGGGGTTGGGCGAACCCGAGGAAACCGGCGACGATTTCCGCAGCAATGCCGCGATCAAGGCCATCGCCGCGGCAAAAGCCGCGCACCTTCCGGCCTTTGCCGACGATTCCGGTCTGGTGGTGGATGCGCTGGATGGCGCGCCGGGGATCTATTCGGCGCGCTGGGCCGGCCCGCCCAAGGATTTTACCGCCGCGATGACCCGGATCGAGCGCCTGCTGCAGGAGCGCGGCGCGACCACGCCAGACAGCCGAACAGCACATTTCGTCTCGGCGCTGTGCGTCGCCTGGCCGGACGGTCATCTCGAGCAGGTCGAGGCGCGCGCCGATGGAACTCTGGTGTGGCCTCCGCGCGGCACCGCCGGTTTTGGCTACGACCCCATGTTCCAGCCCGATGGCCATGGCCGCACCTTCGGCGAAATGACCAGCATCGAGAAGCACGGCTTGCCGCCGCTGGGCCTCGGCCTGTCGCATCGGGCGCGCGCCTTCGTCAAGCTGGCGGAGATATGCCTTGATTAGGGACCGCCAGGCAGCTTTCGGCGTCTACGTGCACTGGCCGTTCTGCCTGTCGAAATGCCCGTATTGCGATTTCAACAGCCATGTCCGGCACGCAGCCGTTGATGAGGATCGCTTCGCCCGCGCCTTTGCCCGCGAGATCGAAACCACCGCGGCGCGCGCAGGCGGGCGCACCGTCACCTCGATCTTTCTCGGCGGCGGTACGCCGTCGTTGATGCAGCCGAAAACCGTCGGCGCAATTCTCGACGCGATCGGCAGGCATTGGAGTGTTGCGCCCGATGTCGAGGTGACGCTGGAAGCCAATCCCACCAGCGTCGAGGCGACGCGGTTTCGCGGCTATCGCACAGCCGGCGTCAACCGGGTGTCGCTCGGCGTGCAGGCGCTGGATGATGTCTCGCTGAAGGCGCTCGGCCGATTGCACAGTGCGCGCGAGGCGCTGGATGCGGTCGCGATTGCGCGCACCGCGTTCGATCGCTATTCCTTCGACTTGATCTATGCCCGCCCCGATCAGACGCCCGCGATGTGGGCTGAAGAACTGAAACTCGCGATTGCGGAAGCGGCCGAGCATCTGTCGCTCTATCAGCTCACCATCGAAGAGGGCACGCCGTTCTTCGGCCTGCACGCCGCCGGCAAATTGCAGACGCCGGATGAAGCGACGGCGCGCGCGCTTTACGACGTGACGCAAGAGGTTTGCGCGCGCGAGGAATTACCGGCCTACGAGATCTCCAATCACGCCCGCACCGGCGCGGAGTGCCGGCACAACCTGGTCTACTGGCGGGGCGACGAATATGCCGGAATCGGCCCGGGCGCCCATGGCCGGCTCGATATCGCCGGCGTCAGGCATGCCATCGCCACCGAAAAGCGTCCCGAGGCGTGGCTGATGCGGGTCGAGGCGAATGGCAGCGGCGTCGTCACCGATGATCTCCTCAACAGCGAAGAGCGGGCCGACGAGTTCTTGCTGATGGGATTGCGGCTCGCCGAGGGTATCGATCCCGGCCGCTACGCGGCGCTGTCAGGCCGCCCGCTCGATCCGCGCCGTATTTCGCTGTTGCGCGAAGAGGGCGCGATTTCGGTCGATCCCGACGGACGGCTGCGCGTTACAAGGTCCGGTTTTCCGGTGCTGGATGCGGTGGTCGCCGATCTCGCGGCGTAGTTCTCCTCGTCCCGGACAAGTGAACGCAGCCGGGCGTTCACCGGGGCGACGAAATCACGCCCCAAAACTCTTGGGCGAGCCGGCGACCGCCTGGCCGCCGCCGCTCGCGACTTTCATCACGGCGAGACCGCGCTCGTTGGTGCCATCGGAGCGGAAGCGGAACAGGCCGTCGATGCCGGCGAAGCCGGAAGGATTGGTCAGCGTCTCCGGCGCAAAGCGCTGCGCGCCCTGGGTTCGCGCCAGTGCGGCGACCAGTGCAACGGCGTCATAGGCGAGCGTTGCCGTGCGCACCGGCTCGGAGCCGAATTTGGTGCGATAGCGCCCGGCAAAGCTGCGGAAGCCGGACGGATCCGGCGCGGCATAGAGGCCGCCCTGCAAAGAGGGATTCCCGAACACGCGCGGATTGTCCCACAGGCCGGTGCCGAGCAATTGGATGTTGCGCAGATTGGAGCCTGTCGCAGTCAGCGCGTCGGCGGTCGCCACCACCGAATCGCCGTCGTCGGCGAGCAGCAACGCGTCCGCCTGGGCGAGCGACTGCGCCACGTTGCGCGCCGGCGTCGTGCGATCGGCGCCGTATTTCTCGAACGCAATGACGCGGCCGCCCTTGCGGCCGACGGCCTGCTTGAACGCCGCCTCGACCACATTGCCATAGGCATTGTCAGGCACCAGCGCGGCGAAGGAGCGCTTGCCGATGCCTGCGGAGTAATCGACAATCCGGTTGACGTCGGACTCCGGCAGGAAGCTCAAGAGATAGACGCCGCGACCGGCAACGCTGGAATCGGTCGAGAATGCGATCACCGAGATGCCGCGCCCCCGGGCGATCTGCGCGGTGGCCGGCACCGATCCGGCAAACAGCGGGCCCAGGATGATCTCCGCGCCTTCCGAAACCACCTGCTGGGCGCTCTGCTGCGCGCCTTGCGGGTACCGCTGTCATCCTTGACCAGGAGCTGGATGTTCGGGTTCTGGAATTCGGCCAGCGCCATTTCGGCGGCGTTCTTCATCGATTGCGCGGCAACCCCGGCATTGCCGGTGGCCGACAGCGGCAGGATCAGGCCGACCTTGACGCCGCCGGTGCCGACGGCCTGCTGCTGCTGCGGACCTGCCGGCGCATCCGATCCGCTCCCGCTGGAAAACTGGCTAAGACTCTGCTGCACGCTGGAACAGGCCCCCAGCAGGGGCGCGCCGAGGATCAGGCCAAGCGCTGTCCGACGGGTCGCCCCCGAGGGCTGGAACTTGCGATTGAGCGGGCCCACCATCTTTTCTCTTCTCTTGTCCGACCGCGATCGGCCAGGACTCCAATCGCCGCCTGATCAGGGGAGGGATTCAGGCCTATTGTCGGCAGATCGTTAATCAGAACAAAAGGTTTACGGCCCCGTGGCGGCGTTGCCAATTGCCGGGACCGAGTTTCCCCGCCGTCATGCGTTGCCCGCACGCCGGACGCCCGAACCACCATCATATGGCGCTCGCGCGGCCATCCCTCTAGATTGCCATTATGCGCCCAAAAACCGCTTCGAGCTATGGAACTGAAGGCGAGACCGAGGCCCGTACCCGGACTTTTTCGCTTCAGGGCCATGTCCTGACCGCGCCGAGATCCGCTCCAGGCCTGCATCTGGTGGCGACCCCGATTGGCCATCTCGGCGACATCACGCTGCGCGCGCTGGAAACGCTGGCCGGCGTCGACGTCATCGCCTGCGAGGATACCCGGATCAGCCGGCGATTGACCGAGCGCTACGCGATCTCGGCCGAGCTCACGCCCTATCACGAGCACAACGCGGCGCAGGCGCGGCCGAAAATTCTGCAGAAGTTGGCGCAGGGTGCTTCGGTCGCGCTGGTTTCCGATGCCGGCACGCCGCTGATCTCCGACCCCGGCTTCAAGCTGGTTCGGGAAGCCTCGTCGGCAGGCTTTGCCGTGACCGCCGTTCCCGGCCCATCGTCGGTGCTGACGGCGCTGTCGGTCGCGGCGCTGCCGACCGACCGGTTCTTCTTCGAGGGATTTTTGCCGTCGAAGGCGCAGGCGCGGCGCGCGCGGCTCACGGAACTAGCCAGGATAGATGCCACGCTGGTGCTGTTCGAATCCGGCAATCGCGTGCAGGAGACGCTAGGCGATCTCGCCGCGGTCATGGGAACGCGCGACGCCGCGATCTGCCGCGAATTGACCAAGGTGCATGAAGAGATCAGGCGCGCTCCCGTGAACGAGCTGGCCACGGTTGCCGATGCGATGGAGACGCGCGGCGAATTCGTGCTGGTGATCGGCCCGCCAGCGTCGGATGCGCAGGCAATGGGCCAGAATCAACTGGACGATCTGCTGCGATCGCGGCTGGCGCAAGACAGCGTCAAGGATGCGGTGGCGCATGCGGTCGAGCTTTCGGGCCGGCCGCGCCGCGAGGTCTATGCCCGCGCGCTCGAGCTCGCGAAACAACTCCGGGGCGATGATGGCGAAGACTGACGGCGGCTTGCCGCCCGAGAACGCCGTGGCGGCGGCCGAAAACTCGCCTCGCCCGCGCGCGTCGCGGCGTTTCAGACCGGCCTCTCCGCGGAAAGCCGCGCCGCCGCCTATCTGATGGCCAAAGGCTACCGCATCCTGGCAAAGCGGTTTCGTACGCCCTATGGCGAGATCGATCTGGTGGCGCGCAAGCGCAATCTGCTGGTTTTCGTCGAGGTCAAGGCCCGCGCCAGCCTGGATGAAGCCGCCTACGCCGTGACGCCACGCCAGCAGCAGCGCATCATCAATGCCGCGCAGGGCTGGCTGATGACACATCCCGAACATGCCGAATTCGACTTGCGTTTCGACGCCATGCTGATTGCGCCGAAGAGATTGCCGCGCCATCTGTTAGCGGCGTTCGACGCCAGCTCGTAAAGCATGATCCGAAAAAGTGGATACCGGTTTTCGAAAAGATCATGCTTAAACAAGAGATAGAGCCTTCCTCCAGATCCGGATCGTCCCATGAAATTGAACGTCGCCGTCCAGATGGACCCCATCGCGCGGATCAACATCCGCGGCGATTCCACCTTCGCGCTGTTGCTGGAGGCGCAGAAGCGCGGCCACGGCCTGTCCTATTACACGCCGGACAAGCTGTCGCTGCGCGGTGAGGAACTGGTGGCGCCGGTGCAGCACCTGACCGTGCGCGACGAGATCGGCGATCATTTTACGCTCGGCGAGCCCAGGCGCGAACAGCTCACCAATTTCGATGTCATCCTGCTGCGGCAGGACCCGCCGTTCGACCTCGCCTACATCACCTCGACGCATTTTCTGGAGCGCATCCACCCGAAGACGCTGGTCGTCAACAACCCGGCGAGCGTGCGCAACGCACCGGAAAAACTCTTCGTGATGAATTTTCCGCAATTGATGCCGCCGACCCTGATCTCGCGCGACCTCGACGAAATCAATTCGTTCCGCGCTGAGCACGGCGCGGTCGTCATGAAACCGTTGCACGGCCATGGCGGCGCGGCGGTGTTCCGCGTGATGCCGCAGGACATGAACTTTGGCTCGCTGTTCGACATGTTCTCGGTCACGTTCAGGGAGCCCTGGGTGATCCAGCGCTTCCTCCCCGAGGTCAAGCATGGCGACAAGCGCATCATCCTGGTCGACGGCGAATTCGCCGGCGCCGTCAACCGCGTGCCGGCGGCCGACGATCTCCGCTCCAACATGGTGCGCGGCGGCGCGGCGCAGGCCACCGACCTTTCCGAGCGCGAGCGCGAGATCTGCGCCACCCTCGGCCCCGCATTGCGCGAACGCGGCCTGCTGTTCGTCGGCATCGACGTCATCGACGGCAACCTGACCGAGATCAACGTCACCTCGCCGACCGGCATTCGAGCGATCCAGCGGCTCGGCGGTCCTGATGTCGCTGCAAGGATTTGGGACGACGGTTGAGGCGAAGCGGGCCAAAAAATAATCTTTCTAAACAGTTTCTGTGCGCTCGTCCCTCTGCCCATTTGTGCTGCACGCCTCCTTGGCGCCTATGGCAGAACCCGGATTGGGTCGCTTCGATGCCGCACAAAACCCTGATATGAATAAATGCCCAAGGCGCGGGCACATCATCAAAGTACTATAGGCGAGTTGGGATCAAAGCCTTGACAAGTTGAATTACTGGGATGAACGTATCGCAGTCCATGGGCGTATACTCGGGAAGAACCAGTACGGAAGTTGGCTCGTCGGCATCGACGGTGGGCGGCGCCTCGGGCCGACAGCGCCGGCGTCCTCATACCCGCTAAGGGAGCGCGCCATGTCCAAGCAGACCGAACCGAGCATCGTATTTGCCCAGAGTGTGGGCGACGCGAACGGCCGATAAGTGCCGTTGCAGACCGCCGCGGAATTCGCGCGCACCTATCGAAATGCGCACGCCCAGCGAGGATCACCAACGCGATCACGGCGGTGGTCGTTAATGCACAGGCCGGATTACACTTGCTGCGTGCTCAATCGCCAGATCTGGAACAAGTCCGGCAGGCGCTCAATGAGTATCGCTAACGACGGTAAGCGAGCGGGCGACATCTTCGTTCGAACTCGAGCGCTCATGAAGAAGGTGGCCGCAAGCGGATGGCGCCGCCGATCCTTGAGCTGATAGCCCTGACGAGTGGCCGATGTGACGTCGCCTTTTGGCCCATAGCCCAGGACGCGCGTGCGACGGTACGTTATCCACCCAGTTGGCGAAAGCCGACACCGCATTCAGGCATCGTTGGTCAGCCATGAACCTGCTTGAAACCACCGAGGTGAGAGTTCATCGCCTCAGGCGGCGTTTTGGCGAATGCTGCCACCAACCTGCGCAATAGCCTCGATCCCGCATTGAAGATGCTGGGCAGCTTGCAGGCCAATATGGCCACCACGAATTGCGGCGTCGAAGTTGAATTGAGCGTCCTTGCCCTTCCAGTTTAGCGACGTGGACTGGCTACACCAGGGCCGCATGGTGTTCCACTGCGTAACAGCGTGGCCCCAGAGAAGATGGTATTTCTCACATCACGGACAAAACTGGAAGCGATGCTCGCAAGCCGGTCTGAGCTAAAGGCGAATGCCTTGACTACTTCTACGCTTTGAGAGACGAAACTGCGGGCGCGCGCGAACTGTCTGGATGAACTCAGCCGCACCGGCATCTGGAGCTCGCGGGGATGGTTAGGATGGTTTAGCACTGACCGCCCTTGGCTTTGGGCAAAAAGCTTATCTTGTTGCGACAACGGCATGTCGCTGGTGATGATGGTGATGATGTTCTCTCGAATTTAACAACGAGAGCGCGACGAAGGGAATACGCGTGGCGGCAGCGTTCGCCAACAAGCGGCGGAGGTTTGCCAGCGACGAGAAGCCTAACGAAGCCGTACACGCCGGCGGCTGCCGGCGTGGATACGGTGGAATGACGGATACCGCCAAAGCTATGAGCTGATTGAGGATCGGGCGGACATTGCTGCGGTGGATGTTCGAGGTCACGGATGACGGCTAGGAGCGCACAGCATCGCGGCGCAACTCAATCGAGGACAAGGTTGACACATGGGGAGCCGGGGGTGGAAAGCCAAATATTGGCACACGGTCATATATCGAAAGCTCCTCACCAATAAGGCGGCCATTGGCATCTTTGTGCCGCACCGCGTTGAGAAGGTTGACGGCAAGCGCACCAAGAAAGCGTTACGCCGGCGAGGAGCCCATCGCACCACCGCATCGCCGGCAGCGATAGACCGCGAGAACTAAGCAGAGCGTCGTGAACGCTCGCCTGAGCACCGCCAAGCCGCGCGGCAGGAACGCCCAGGGCCCGTGAGGTCAATCTTCGCGGGGCGTGATCAGAGTGCCGTGAAACGGTGGGGGGCACCGTCGCCACGGATCTGGCAAAGGGGACTGGAGTTTACCTCGTATGCTTGCAGCCGCACGCGAAGGCGGGCACCTGCAAATACTCGGTGTGCCATATGAGAGCGCGGTGGGGCTGCTTCACGCTTCAACTGCGCGGCTGGATTGAGGAGGCACCGCGAAGAGCGACACGCAGAGATGGACGCCGGGAGATAGCGTACTTGAAGGGCGGCATTGTTGTAGCGGTAGACGGCATACAAGACGCAATGGCGAGCTTGCCATCTCCTGACAAGAGCGGCGAGGGCTGCGAAGCTGAGGCTACAGGACGCCGAGCGCGAGCTGAACGAGTGGAAGGAGCGCCTTAGGGTGGTGTCTGAGCACAGGGACAGCATCGCAAGCACTAACGTCAAGCTGCGATTGCCCGCCGTGGAGAAGGCACTGCGAGAAGGCCGATGGTGTTTGCGGGCAACAAGGCGCTTCGGGAGCGGTGCGCAAGTTGGTCACTGCGACCACAGGAGGGGCCATGGATATCCTGTGGCATCACGCAGACGAGCCTCAGGAGATACATTTCTACACAAGCCGTTTCATGAAGGAAGGGAGTGGGTGTACAGACCGGACGACAGCGAGAAGGCGTGACGCGACGTGGCCAAGAAAGCCAAGCAGAAGCGAATCAAGAGACGCCGCACTATCACTCGGGAGAGCGTCCGCCGACCGAGTTTGAGGCCAGACCACTGAGGACCTACACAAGCTGCTCGCGGACGCCGCAGCTGAGGATATCATGCGGTGCCGACAGCCGGTGAAGCTCAAGCGGGAGCACATCGTGACCGAGCAGGTGTTCCAGTGGAAGAGCCGAGGACGCAACCTGATGCCGAAGTGACGACTTCATTATCGAGCTAGCGACAGCGATCAAACGTGGCGCGATGCCGCCGATCACCGTCTTTCCGAATGAGGAAATACTACGTGATGGACGGCCACCATAGGCTGGCTGCGCATGATATGGCGGGCAAGAGGCCATAGAGGCCGAGGTGTTTACAGGGCGCTCAAGGAGGCCGCACGGGCAGCACTGCGAGCCAACAACAGAACCAGACGAACATGTCGAAACGCGACAGGCGAGGCCGCGTGGCGCTTGGTGAAACAAAGAGGACCCTGGCGAGGACAGCATTGCGGCCATCGCGGTACTGACTGCGGGATCAGCCGAGCAGCGCGTCGATAACATGCGAGCAGCGCTGCGCACCTTGAAGCAGAGGAAGGACGCGGAGGGCGAACTCCAGACACACCGCAGACGACATCAGGAGATGGTCTTGGAACATTGCTCACGCGAGTAGCGCAAAGCCCCGACCGAGAGATGCCGGAGCCGGAGGATTGGCCCGGGCTGAGGCTCAAATAAGTAGAATGACATTGTCAACGCCAAGCTCGGAGGAAGGCTCACCGACGGACATTACTGCGCTGGCGCTGGCCAAGCTAAACGAGAACCTCCCGAGCGCCCTTATGGCACATTGGGAGGGGGAGACATGCAATCAGACGAGTTGAACGAGGAACGGGAATGTGATTTCCTAACCTACCCCGTACAACACACCCATTTGGGAGGCTGAGAGGGAAAACCTCCATGATTTCCCAGCGTGGGCGCTTGTGCAGGCCCGCCGCGCCAGACCACAGAGGGAATAACCACGGGCCCGGAGGCTCTACCCACTAGAGTACAAACACCGGCATAGTAGAGCAATCTGACATACTGCCATCCCCGGAGACCACCGGAACCACCTACGGGGGCCCCGCACCGACCCCAGGGGGCAGGGCCATAGACGAGCGACTTTATTGGCAAAAAGAGTGAGATAAGCGGTTCCCACAACGGGAACTTACGCTAAAGGCCGGCTGCCTCATGCCCCTCGAATCCACAGGGCCCGGGTGGGCGCGTTCTATAGAAATCGGCTCTTGGGTAGCGGTTTTACTCGAAGCGCACAGGAGGGCTTTCCTACGGCTACTACAGCCCTATGGGACCTCTGGGCCTAGCCATCAGAGGTTACTGATTGATGCTCTTCAGCGACGCCCCAGCCGCGAATGGGGCGCGCGCCGAACCGGGCAGCGCGGGCTGAGGCCAACTCGTCCGCGGCACGGCCTGCTGACGATAGGCGATAAGGTTTTGACGACATTGCTGATAATCCGGCCTGCCTTTGCAAGAGCCGTGTCGTCTTGCATCTCCCATCTTCGCCGCACGAGCCCCGGTGTCCTCTGAGCCCTGACAGCCAGCCAACAAACAAAACGATAGCAGCAAACCTATAGTACTTTTCATGCGGGGCCCACCCTTTGAGCGAGTTCCATATTGTTAAGCTGCGGAGATTGCCCTGACAAGGGCGGGCCGCTCAGGTCGGACATCACGCGAAGTCCAAAATATTGCCCAAACCCAAAGCATGCCGGAGGCCTGCCGCACAAAGAAAAACCGCCCGAAGGCGGTCTCTGCAAATCTGGTGGGCTGGAAGATCAGACTATGCGAAATGCTGTCCGTCTGATTGCGACGGCGATACGCTAAGAAGCCAACGCCAGCGATGCCGGGAAACGTCGCTGGCAAGTGGAGGGTTCGGGGAATTGACGGTGGTATCCCCGCCGCCGAGAACTGCTCGCACTGCGTGAACTGCTGCGAAGCTCTCCCCCGCCGCCGTGAAAACCTCCACCGATCTCAGCGTTTCCCCGTCATGCGAAATAATTCCAGGGCGATTCGAAATCTTTATCCGGGCCCGGGACCCCGGTGAACGTGATATCTCCAAATCACTTCCCAAGACTGTCGGTCCACCTGACGGTTATCGCGCCAGTGTGTCCCCAACTGGTTAAGCTGACCTCGAAGCGAGTCCTCGAAGAGTGTTTGGTCCGCCGGCGTGAAGTCAGATCGGTGAGGTGCCGCCCTGTTACCGGTGTGATCGGTCGAAAACCCGCCCCAGTGTATATGTTCCGATCGTTGTGACGGTAACACCCGTACCAGCGTGACCCTGACCGTCCCGGTGAAGGTTGCGACATCCTTGACCGCTGGTCGTTTTTAAAATCCGTTCCTGGCGCGTGCGACCTCACAGCTCGTATCAGTACGAGGTCGCGTGCGCCGCGCCGGGAATGCGCGGTGACCGCCGTCGCCAAAACGGCTGATCTTAGATACGCCAGTAACAGATACCCGCAAATGGATTGAAAACCGAAATTTTGCAGAGGCTTGAATTACCGACCTATCCCGCGACATTCGTCGGGGTGCGACCTCTGTCAGGGTGCGGCATTCTGTCAAGTAACATCTTTTGCTGCGACCTCACAGCCTCATTAGCCAGGCGCTGCTGCCGTTGTGAGCGGGGCGGCGGCCGAGCAAGCCGAGTGAGTTGAAATCGCCTCAGCGAACACGCCCAATTTAGGGACCCATGGGCCGGTAAGGGACCCATAAAACCCACAGCCTGCGGGCCAGAGCGATAGAACGCGCGCATATTTCCCGGCCGGCGAAATCATGCTGCTGAGTCGGCTCGCCCGGCGCCGGCAAATCGATGCTGGCGGCGCGGCTGCCCTCGATCCTGCCGCCGCTGTCGCCGTCCGAACTGCTGGAAGTCTCGATGATCGCCTCCGTCGCCGGCGAAATCCGCGACGGCGCGTTGACCGCGCGGCGGCCGTTCCGCAGCCCGCATCATTCCGCCAGCATGGCGGCGCTGACCGGCGGCGGCATGCGCGCAAAACCCGGCGAGATCTCGCTGGCGCATCAGGGCGTGCTGTTCCTCGACGAATTGCCGGAGTTCGATCCGCGCGTGCTGGATTCGCTGCGCCAGCCGCTGGAGAACGGCGAGGTCGCGGTGTCCCGCGCCAATCATCGCGTCACCTATCCGGCGCGCTTCATGCTGGTCGCGGCGATGAATCCCTGCCGCTGCGGCCATGCCTATGAGCCCGGCTATTCCTGCAAGCGCGGACGCATCGACCGCTGCACGGCGGACTATCAGATGCGCATCTCCGGCCCGCTGATGGACCGCATCGATCTGCGGATCGAAGTGCCGGCGGTGACCGCCGCCGACCTGATCCTGCCGCCGCCGGCGAGGGCTCGGCGGAAGTCGCCGCCCGCGTCGCCGCCGCCCGCGACATCCAGCTCGCGCGTTATGCGGATGCCGGCATGCCGCATGTCCGCACCAATGCCGAAGCGCCGGCCTCGCTGCTGGAGACCATCGCGCAGCCGGACGCGCAGGGCCAAAGCTGCTGCGCGACGCCGCCGAGACCATGCAGCTGACCGCGCGCGGCTATCACCGCGTGCTGCGCGTCGCCCGCACGCTCGCCGACCTCGACGGCGCGGAAAAATCGGCCGGCTGCATCTGGCCGAAGCGTTGTCCTATCGCGCGCTGGCGGAGGATCAGCGGCGCGCGGCGTAACGCGCCCGCTGCCCATCAACTTTGACCCGACGGGCAAATCACTTGCGCGTTTTCAGCACACCGCGAGTCAAGTTTCTTTGGAAAATATTCCGCTTTCGCCGTCGGGCAAATCAGTGGTTTGAATCCGCCCGTCTCACCCGACAAGAGGGGCGGCTCGCGATCGTCACGAAACGTGCGGTGGGATGCGGTGGACGCGGATGTGCCGACGACGAACGGTACCGATGCGTACGGCGAAGTCGTGTGGTCCTGACGCCCCGACGCTGGCGTCAAGTTCTTGAGAAGCAAGCTTCTCAGGGACGACGGTGGCAAGAAAGCCGGTCACCGGGGAGAGCACGAAGGAAACCGTAAAACCATCGCGCAGGGAAAGCCGGGATGCCTCCGCTGGACCTGTATGCTCGTGTGCGCATTTCCTTGTGCACATTGCACACGAGACCGCGGGTGCAGCGCGCGCCAGCTTTCCCTGCGCCCTCTGTTTTCGAGGGCGACATTTTCCAGCACAGCTCGGGCGCATCGTGCCGCGAGAATGCGAAGTGTGTCCAACCCCGTCATTGCGAGCGCAGCGAAGCAATCCATCGCGCCGCAAAGTAAGAATGGATTGCTTCGCGGAGCCTGTCATCGGGCGCGCATTCGCGCGACCCGTTGACCTCCGCAACGACGGCAAGGCTTTTTAACAATCGAATCGGAAGCCCCCGTGTCCCCCATAAACCCGCCGGTAACGAGTTTTCTTTACACTCTGCCAACCATAAGCCGGCCTTCGCGGGCTTATGAGCGGGTCGTGTCATGTTGCGTTTCAGTATCCTGGCCTCGGTTGTTCCACTGGCCGTGGCGGCCGTGTTCGCCCGCGGCGAGCTCGCAGGCAGCCCGCGACCCTGCATCGAGATATCAGGCGCCTCGCTCCAGATTGCGGCGCTCTCCTGGCAGGCCGAGCGTCATGTCAGTTTCACCAGCGATCCCGCGCGCGCGACCGTCCGCGTGCAGATCGCCGATACCGCCGAGGCGGCCGATTTCACCGTCATCGACGACATCGACACCACCGAGGCGGGCGCCTGCGAGAGCAACGCGCCGCCGCAACTGGTCGCGATCGACACGACGCCGTCGGAATCCGATCCAGTTATCTATCTTTCCCCGGACGGCCCGGCCGATTACCGCATCTTCGTGCGATCGAAGAGCTTTTCGGCGCGCGATGCCGCCGCCCTCATCGTCGGCGCCCGCGGCAGCCACCACCGCCTCGCGGCCGCCTCGCTTTGAGTCTCTGACCGGATCGGGCGGCGTTAACGTTTCATCAACCCTGTTCTCATCGCAGCCGCGAAGCGCGGCCAGCCTCAAGCACTTTGCAAGGTCGGGCGACGCATCGTCTGCGAAGCACAGGGCGCATCGAGCCGCCGCGATTCGGCAAACAATCTCAGGGAATCTGACGATGGGGCGGACCTTCCGGATCAAGCTGCACCTGCGCCGCTTCGGCCGCCGCCATCCATGGATCGGTTTTTCGGTTCGCTCGTTCATCATCTTCTCCGCCACGTTCGGCGGCGCCTACGGAGTTCATAGCCGGAACCCGGTCGGAAGTCTCCGGCTATGATCCGCAATCCTTCGCGGTCGGCGTCAGTTTCCTGTTCGCGATCGCCTGCGTCGCGCTCGCCACTCTGAGCTTCCGGATTCCGGCTGATGCGCAAGAAGCTGCGCAAGATCGCCTTGCACAATGAAGCGATGGCGGATCGAAACTGGGAATTGCAGGAAGCCGAGCAGCGCGCCCGCCGCCTGTTCGAGTCGCAGGGCGATTTGATCGTACTGCGCGATAGCGGAAGGCCGCATCACCTTCGTCAACGACGCCTATTGCGAACTGGCGCAGCAACCGCGCGACGTGCTGATCGGCAGCACCGCCACGCTCACCATTCTCGAACAGGGCGACACCGCGCTGGAATCGAACGGCACCCGCGATCCACGACCAGAGGATCGCAGGCCCGCTCGGTGCACGATGGATCGCCTGGCGCGAGGGGCTGGTCCGATACGACGCAGGACAGCCGGCGGAAATGCAGAGCATCGGCCGCGACGTCACTGATCGTACCGAAAGCGAGCGCGCGCTGGCCGAAGCGCGCGACCAGGCCGATGCCGCCAGCCGCGCCAAGTCGCGTTTCCTTGCGATGGCAAGCCATGAGATCCGGACGCCGCTGAACGGCATCATCGGCATGAGCGGCCTGCTTGCTGGATACGCCGCTGACGCCGGAACAGACCACCTACGTCAAGGCGGTGAAGACTTCGGGCGACGCGCTGCTCTCGCTGATCGAGGAACTGCTGGACTACTCCAAGATCGAGGCCGGCAAGATCGATCTCGAGCACCGTCCGTTCGCGCTGTCAGCCCTGATCGAGAACATTACCGAATTGCTGGCGCCGCGCGCGCAGGCCAAAAAGATCGAGATCGCCGCCTATGTCGACGATCGCCTGCCGATGGAGGTGATCGGCGACGCCGCGCGGCTGCGGCAGGTGCTGCTCAATCTCGCCGGCAACGCGATCAAGTTCACCTCAAACGGCGGCGTCGCATTGATCGTCGAGCCCGGCATCTGGCCCAATGAAATCAGTTTCCTGGTGCGCGACACCGGCATCGGCATCGCGCCCGAGGCGCTGAGCACGCATTTTCCGCGAGTTCGAGCAGGCTGACGACGCGCATCGCGCGCGAGCTATGGCGGCACCGGGCTTGGGCTGAGCATCAGCGACCGCATCGTCAAACGCATGGGCGGCCGCATCACGCTGGAGAGCAGGCCGGGCGCTCGGCTCGACCTTCGAGGTCTCGATCCCGCTCGCGGCCTCCGAAAGCGGCAAACAGAAGATTCTTTGCCGCGCCCGACCTGACCGGCCAGTCGATCATGCTGGTTTCGCCGCAAAGCATCGAGGCCTCGCTAACGGCGCGGCGGCTGCAGCGCTGGGGCGGCCAGACCTGCATGGTGTCGGACGCCGACGTAGCCGCAAGCGCTGCTGCCCGAGCGCTCCTGGCACGCCATCCTGATCGATCACGCGCTGGGGCTAAAGCCGAGCACCGAAGCGCTCGGCGAAGCCGCCCGTGTTCATGCCACGCAGCGTATCGTGATGTTTACGCCAGCGACGCGGCAGGAACTGCAGCCTTCCGCGGCCTCCGCCTTCACCGGCTATCTGGTCAAGCCGTTGCGCGCGGCCTCGCTCGCCGCGCGCCTGACGGCGGCGCCGGAAGTTGCCGCGCCGGGTCTCGTCGGCGAAACCCCGATGGATCCGGCCGAGCCCATCGAGGCGCCGGCGGCACCGGCCAGCGAGGGCCTGTCGATCCTGGTCGCCGAGGACAATGAGATCAACGCGCTGTTGATGCGTTCGCTGCTCGAGCCGGCTCGGGCACAAGCGCCGTCATCACCACCAATGGCGAAGCGGCGCTGGAGATCCTGGCTGTCGGCCAAATCCGCCGGCGCCGCCTATGATCTCGTGTTCATGGACATCCAGATGCCGCAACTCGACGGCATCGAAACCACCAAGCGTATCCGCGCCCTCGAGGCCGGTCAGCCCGGACGCCGGACGCCGATCCTTGCGCTCACCGCCAACACCCTGGTGGAAGACCGCTACGCCTGTTTCGAGGCCGGCATGGACGGGTTCTTGATCAAGCCGCTCGATCGGGAAAAACTGGCCGAGGCAATCGCAGGTCTCGCCGCCTCGCGGCACATCGCAGCTTGAGACGGGGGGATGATCAATCAAAGCCGCCGCAGCGCCACCGTCTCGACCACGTGGTCGGCGCCCTTTTTGAGGATCAGCGTCGCGCGCGGCCGGGTCGGCAGGATGTTGTCCTCGAGATTGGCGCGGTTGGTGCGCTCCCAGATCGCGATCGCCGTCGCGGTCGCCTCGTCGTCCGACAGACAGCGCGTAGCGGTGGAAGTAGGACCTGCGGATCGGTGAACGCGGTGTCGCGCAAGCGTCAGGAAGCGCCGCACATACCATTCGCGCAGCACCGGTTCGTCGGCGTCGATATAGACCGAGAAATCGAAGAAGTCGGAGACAACGGGCACCGCCTTGCCGTCGCGCGGCAGCCGGCCGGTCTGCAGCACGTTGACGCCCTCGACGATCAGGATGTCGGGCTGGTCGACCTCGATCCACTGGTTCGGGACGATGTCGTAGGTCAAATGCGAATAGACCGGCGCGCGCACCGGCCGCCGCCCGGCCTTGATGTCGCTGAGGAACGACAGCAGCATCGGCAGATCGTAGCTCTTCGGGAAAGCCCTTCTTCTGCATCAGGCCCTTCCGTTCGAGCACCGCGTTGGGAAACAGAAAGCCGTCGGTCGTCACCAGATCGACCTTGGGCCGCGGCGACCAGCGCGCCAGCAGCGCCTGCAGCACGCGCGCGGTGGTCGATTTGCCGACCGCCACCGAGCCGGCGACGCCGATGATGTAGGGCACCTTGCGGTCCCGGATGCCGAGGAACTGGCGCTGCGCCTGGTAGAGCCGGTGGGTGGCATCGACATAGATCGACAACAGCCGCGACAGCGGCAGGTAGATGTCCTCGACCTCCTGCATGTCGAGGCGGTCATGCATCGAGCGCAGCCGCTCGAACTCGCCCGGCTCCAGCGTCATCGGCGTGTCGTCGCGCAACCGCGCCCACTGCTCGCGGGTAAAGATCCGGTAGGGATTATATTGCTGGTCCGGTGGCCCGAATATCCATGGCGTCGCCCCTTACTGGCTGGATCGCGCTTGCGCGAGCCTTCTCTTCCAGTCCGGACATCGCCGTACGCTGCGCCAGCGCGGCCTCGACCTCCTCGAGCTTCACGCCGCGCGCCTTCAACAGCACCAGCAGATGAAACAGCAGATCGGCGCTCTCGGCGATCAGATGGTCGCGATCGTTCTCGACGGCCGCGATCACGGTCTCGACCGCTTCCTCGCCCAGCTTCTTGGCGCAGTGCTCCGCGCCCTTGTCGAGCAGCTTGCGGGTGTAGGACGCCTCTCCTCCCGATGCGGCCCGGGCATCGATGGTGGCGGCCAGATCATGGATCGTGAAACGCGACATCAACCTGAACTCAACACGTGCGCCCGGCCGAAGCCGCGGCGCCATCCCAGACATGGACTTAGCACTTTTGTGACAGGGGTCGTCAGGGATCGAGCCGCATCGGCAGGCCCGGCGCGCACCATGTGATCCTTGGCCTGGCGTATGGTAAATTCGCCGAAGTGGAATATCGAGGCCGCCAGCACCGCGGTGGCGTGGCCCTGCGCGGATGCCGTCGACCAGGTGGTCGAGATTGCCGACGCCGCCGGAGGCGATTACCGGTACGGGAACACTGTCGGCGATGGCCTCGCGTCAGCGGCAGGTCGAACCCCTGCCTGCGTGCCGTCGCGGTCCATCGACGTCAGCAGGATTTCGCCGGCGCCGAGCGAGACCACTTCCTGGGCATATTCGATGGCGTCGATCCCGGTGGAGTTGCGCCCGCCATGGGTGAAGATTTCCCAGCGGTCCGACGCCGCCGCCGCGCTTGACCCGCTTGGCGTCGATCGCGACCACGATGCACTGCTCGCCGAATTTTTCGGCCGCCCTGCTTGACGAATTCGCGGTTGCTGACCGCGGCGCTGTTGATCGAGACCTTGTCGGCGCCCGGACCGCAGCAGCGTCTTGATGTCGTCGATGGTGCGCACCCCGCCGCCGACGGTCAGCGGCATGAAGCAGGCTTCCGCCGTGCGCCGGACGACATCCAGCATGGTGCCGCGGTTTTCGTGGGTGGCGGTGATGTCGAGGAAGCACAGTTCGTCGGCGCCGGCGGCGTCGTAGGCGATCGCCGCTTCGACGGGATCGCCGGCATCGCGCAGATCGACGAAGTTGACGCCCTTGACCACCCGGCCGTCCTTGACGTCGAGGCAGGGGATCACGCGGACCTTGAACATGCAATGTCTCCTAAGCCGCGGCGCGCGTTGCGGATCAGCGCCAGCGCGGCGGCGGGATCGAGCCGGCCGTCATAGAGCGCGCGGCCGGCAATCGCGCCGGCGAGCTTCTTGGCGCGCGGCTCCAGCAGCGCCTTGACGTCCTCGATCGATGCAAAACCGCCGGAGGCAATGACGGGGATCGAGATGCGCTCGGCCAGCGCGATCGTGGCATCGAGGTTGAGGCCCTTCAACAGGCCGTCGCGCGCGATGTCGGTGAAGATGATCGCGGCGACGCCGGCATCCTCGAACCGCTGCTGCGATTTCGAGCGCGGTCACCTGCGAGGTCTCGGCCCAGCCTTCGACCGCGACCTTGCCGTCGCGGGCGTCGAGCCCGACCGCGACACGGCCGGGAAATTTTTCGCGGCGCTCTTCACCAGCTCCGGATCGCGCACCGCGGCCGTGCCGATGATGACGCGCGCAATGCCCTTGTCGAGCCAGGCTTCGACGGTCTTGAGATCGCGAATGCCGCCGCCGAGCTGCACCGGCATGGTGACGGCCTTCAGCATCGCCTCGACGGCCAGCGCATTCATCGGCTTGCCGGCAAAGGCGCCGTCGAGATCGACGACGTGCAGATATTCGAACCCCTGCTCGGCGAAGGAACGCGCCTGCGCCGCCGGATCGAGGTTGAACACGGTCGCGCGCGCCATGTCGCCCTGTTCGAGGCGCACGCACTGGCCGTTTTTCAGGTCGACGGCGGGAAAGAGAATCACGGCTTCCACTTCAAGAAGTTCGAGATCAGGGCCAAGCCGAAACGCTGGCTCTTCTCGGGGTGAAACTGCGTGCCGATCGCGGTGTCCTTGCCCACGATCGCCGTGACCGGCCCGCCGTAATCGGCGCGCGCCAGCACATCCGCCTCGTTGGAGGCGTTGAGGTGATAGGAGTGCACGAAATAGGCATGGCGGCCCTTCGGCCCGAGCGGCAGCCGCTCCAGCACCGGGTGCTCGCGGATCATGTCGAGCGTGTTCCAGCCCATGTGCGGGATTTTCAGATTTTCCTCGCGCGGCGAGATCTTCTCGACATCGCCCGCGATCCAGTTGAAGCCCTCGGTTATGACATGCTCCTTGCCGCGGGTCGCCATCAACTGCATGCCGACGCAGATGCCGAAGAACGGCCGCGCCTTGACGCGCACCGCTTCCGTCATCGCTTCCAGCATGCCGTCCACCGCATCGAGGCCCCGGCGGCAATCGGCGAAGGCGCCGACGCCGGGCAGCACGATGCGATCGGCGCGGTACACGGCTTCGGGATCGCGCGTCACCATGATCTTCTGCGGATCTTCCATGCTCCGCGCGGCGCGCTCGAACGCCTTTCGCCGCCGAGTGAAGATTGCCGGAGCCGTAATCGATGATCGCAACGCTCATCGCGGCCCTCCCGGCTCCGGAAACAGGCCGATGATCGCCGCCCTGCGGCATGGCGGCGGCGGCTTTGAGAACGGCTGGCCCGGAATGTTGCGGGTCGGCGGCGGCGCGCCGCGATCGACCGCCCATTGGTCGTTGGTCGAGGCCGCGCTGCCGGGCGGTCCAGCGCTCGAAGAAGCGATGCTCGGCTGATTCCTCGTCGTCGGCGACCACGATGTCGAGCTGGCGCCATTTGCGCCGCGACAGCGTCCAGCGCCGCAGGCTGGCCGCTTCGAAGTCCCATCAGGATCGCGATCAGACACGTCGACGGCGAAGATCGTGCCGCGGCCTGGCGCCGAGCGCCGGCATGCCGAACTGGATCGCAACCGTCAGAACGATCCAGCCGATCAGCGCCAGCCACAGCCGGTGCCAGAACAGCCAGATCACGCTCGCGACCGCGGCCCAGAAATGGAAGCCGTCACGGACGAAGACGAACTTGTCGGTCGCCGCGAGATCGGCGCCGTTGGCTACGGGAGCATGCACTGTGTAGACCGGCATCGAACTCTCCGCCGCGGACGAAAAACGCGAACAAGAAATCAGCCGCCGAGCTGACCCTTGGTGGAAGGCACTTCGCCCGCCGCGCGCGGATCGATCGCGACCGCGGCACGGAGCGCCCTCGCCAGACCCTTGAAGCAGGATTCGGCGATATGATGGCTGTTCTCGCCATATAGGGTCTCGACGTGCAAAGTCACGCCGGCGTTGATGGCGAAGGCGTTGAACCATTCGCGCACCAGCTCGGTGTCGAATTGGCCGACCTTGTCGCGCGCGAAATTCGACCTTGAACACCAGCACCGGCCGGCCCGAAATGTCGATCACGACGCGCGACAGCGTCTCGTCCATCGGCATGTGGATCGAGGCATAGCGGGTGATGCCGGCCATGGTGCCGAGCGCCTGCTTCACGGCCTGCCCGAGCGCGATGCCGACGTCCTCGGTGGTGTGGTGATGGTCGACATGGAGGTCGCCATCGGCCTTCACCGTGATGTCGATGCGCGAATGCCGGGCCAGCAGGTCGAGCATATGGTCGAAAAAGCCGATGCCGGTCGAAACCTTGGACACGCCCGTGCCATCGAGGTTTACCGCGACCTCGATGTCGGTTTCCTTGGTCTTGCGCTTGATGGACGCTGTGCGCATGAAAACTGCTTCCCTTGGCGCCGCCTTGAGGGTGCCGAAAACGCGGCCCTTTAACAGGCCGATGTCGCCTTCGCTACTGCGGGATGACGCTTTGGAGGCTGAACTTCGGCCTATGGTGACCGAATCCCGGCCGTTGTAAATCGCGCGCCGATTGTAACCCTCCCCGCCAGCCCCTAAATCTGACGGGAACGAGGACAATCCATGCAAGCATCCGAAAATAGCCTGCCGATCTGGCACGGCACCACGATTTTGACGGTCCGCAAGGGCGGCAAGGTGGTGATCGGCGGCGACGGCCAGGTCTCGATCGGCCAGACCGTCATCAAGGCCAACGCCAAAAGGTCCGCAAAATCGGCAAGGGCGACGTCATCGGCGGCTTTGCCGGGGCCACCGCCGACGCCTTTACCCTGTTCGAGCGGCTGGAAAGCAAGCTCGAGCAATATCCGGGGCAATTGACCCGCGCGGCGGTCGAACTCGCCAAGGACTGGCGCGACCGACCGCTATCTGCGGCGGCTGGAGGCGATGATGATCGTCGCCGACAAGGACGTCTCGCTGGTCCTGACCGGCACCGGCGACGTGCTGGAGCCGGAAGCCGGCGTGATGGCGATCGGCTCCGGCGGCAATTACGCGCTGGCCGCCGCCCGCGCGCTGGTCGACACCGACAAGGACGCCGAGACCATCGTGCGCCGCGCGCTCGATATCGCCGCCGACATCTGCGTCTACACCAACCGCAACGTCACGATCGAATCGCTCTGAAGGAAGCCGCCGATCATGGCGCCGGACTATGCTCTTCCGCCCGATGACGACAAGCGATCTGCCGCTGGTTCGACGCTGGCTGGCGGAGCCGCATGTCGTGCAATGGTGGGGCAATACGCTCGGAACAATTCGAACTCGTCAGCGGTGATCTCGAAGTCGAAGCCATGGAGCAGTTCATCGTGGCGATCAACGATCGCCCCTTCGGCTATCTGCAGTGCTACGATCCCGATGTCTGGCCGGAAAACGGACTGGGCGACCATCCCCGGGGCACGCGCGGCATCGACCAGTTTATCGGCGAGCACGACATGGTCGACCGCGGTCACGGATCGGCGTTCATTCGAGCCTTCATCGACCGAGCTGCTTGCGCGCCGGTGCGCCACGCGTCATCACCGATCCCGATCCGGCCAACGGCCGCGCGATTCGCGCCTATGAGAAAGGCGGGATTTCGCCGCCAGCATCTGGTCGACACACCTGATGGTACGGCGCTCTTGATGGTGCGCAACGCATGACCTCAGACAATCATTGCCGGGAAAGCCCCTGCCGTCCGCACGCTTTCGGCCTGGCACTGGACTGCTGATCGCGGCCGGCATTCTCGCGACGCAGGCCGCCATCCTGTACGCGATGGGCCGCCTGCCGATCTGCGCCTGCGGCTACGTAAAACTCTGGCACGGCGTGGTGCAGAGCTCGGAAAACTCGCAGCACATCGCCGACTGGTACACGCTGTCGCACATCCTGCACGGCATCCTGTTCTACGGCGCGGCCTTCCTCGTCTTCCCGCGCCTCGCCTGGCAGGGCCGCCTGATCCTCGCCATGCTGCTGGAAGGCGGCTGGGAACTGGTCGAGAATTCCGACTGGATCATCAACCGCTACCGCGCCGGCACGATCTCGCTGGATTATTTCGGCGATACCATCGTCAATTCGATCTCCGATACACTTGCGATGATCGGCGGCTTCCTGCTGGCAAAAGGCTTCCGGTTGCCATCACCGTGGCGCTGGCGCTGTTGTTCGAGCTCGTGATGGCGCTCCACATTCGCGACAATCTGACGCTCAACATCATCATGCTGATTCACCCCTTCGAGGCGATCAAAGGTTTGGCAAAGCGGGCCACCGATTATCTAGAGACGAGACCGCGTTCGCCCGCTTGCGACGGCGTTGATCCGGCTTACTTCACTTCAGAGGTCTGATGTCGATGGTTGCAAGCCGAAATTCTGGCGACAGGGCGTTGAGCAAGGCATTCATAACTGCCGAACAGGCTCAGCGCCTGCGCGCGCTGGAAAATGTTGGCGAGCCGCCCGAATTGCCCGCCTCGCCCGACGACGAACAGCTTCGCTTCATCGGCGGCTTCAGCGACGTGTTCGTCACCCTTGGCGCTGGCGATGTTTCTCGGCGCAGTCGGTATTTTCGCGCAGGCAGCCGGCAGACTCGTCGCGAGCATCGTGATCGCCGCCGCGGCCTGGTTACTCGCTGAATTCTTCACCCGGATCCGGCGCATGGCGTTGCCCAGCATCGTGCTTCTGATCGTGTTTTGCACTGTGCGGTTTTCCTCGCCGCCTGCTATCTCGGCAAACCCAGAGCGACTGCGGCTCAGACCTCATCGCCTGGTGGACCAGCCAACTGATGGTGGCGGGTGCTGCGTTTCGTTACCGTGCTGCTGGTCGGCGCTGCATTATTGGCGATTTCGGGTGCCTATTACCGTTGCTGCGCGGCTGCGGCGCGCTGACGGCGACCGTCCTGGGCTTGTTCAACGGACTGGTGCCGAATCCTCGCCCGGCGCCTCTCACGCCGTCATCTTCATGTGCGGTCTTGCCGTTTTCGCGCTCGCAATGCGGTTCGACACGGCCGACCTTGAGCGGCGGACCAGGACGAACCGACATCGCCTTCTGGCTGCACCTGCCATGGCTGCACCGCTGATCGTTCACTCGTGTGATCCGCGGACTTGTGACGAAAGCCTCGGAACCTGACCTGGCACGGCCGTTGCCATCATGGCTATATTTCTGGCACTGAGCTTTATCGCCGTTTTGATCGACCGCCGCGCGATGCTGGTGTCAGGTCTCGCCTACGCCGGCGTGTGCTTTCTGGGCATCTGATCCGCCAGGCGGGTATTTCCGGTATGACGACCCCGCTCACAATACTGGCGCTCGGCGCATTCGTTCTGTTGCTGAGCGCTGGCTGGAGGCCGCTGCGCGCTGGAATATCTGAGCATTGTGCCCGCGGGCGCTCACCCAGCATCTGCCCCGCGCAAGTCCAGTTACATGATTGAACCGCTCGATAGGACGACACTCTCCATGGTACAATGCGTATGACCGACTTTTCTCCCCGTGAAATCGTCTCCGAACTCGACCGCTTCATTGTCGGCCAGGCCGACGCCAAGCGCGCGGTATCGATCGCGCTGCGCAACCGCTGGCGGCGGCTGCAGCTCACCGGCAGCCTGCGCGAAGGAGGTGCTGCCGAAAAACATCCTGATGATCGGGCCGACCGGCGTCGGCAAGACCGAGATCGCGCGGCGGCTGGCGAAGCTTGCCGACGCGCCCTTCATCAAGGTCGAAGCCACCAAGTTCACCGAAGTCGGCTATGTCGGCCGCGACGTCGAGCAGATCATCCGCGACCTCGTCGAGGTCGCGATCGTGCAGATCCGCGAGCGCAAGCGCAAGGACGTGCAGGCCCGCGCGCAGCAGGCCGCCGAAGAACGCGTGCTGGATGCGCTGGTCGGACCGGCGTCGAGCCCGGCCACCCGCGATTCCTTCCGCAGAGCTGCGCGCCGGCGAGCTCAACGACAAGGAAATCGAGATCGAGACGCAATCGTCCGGCGGCATGCCGATGTTCGAAATCCCGGGCATGCCGGGCGCGCAGATGGGCGCGATTTCGATCGGCGATATCTTCGGAAAGATGGGCGGGCGAACCAAGACCCGCCGCCTGACGGTCGAGAGCTTCGCACGAGATTCTCGTCAACGAGGAATCCGACAAGCTGCTGGACAGCGACCAGCTGGTGCTGGAAGCCATCAACGCGGTCGAGAACAACGGCATCGTGTTCCTCGACGAGATCGACAAGATCTGCGTGCGCGACGGCCGCACGCGGCGGCGACGTCTCGCGCGAAGGCGTGCAGCGCGACCTGCTGCCGCTGATCGAAGGCACCACGGTCTCGACCAAGCACGGCGCGGTCAAGACCGACCACATCCTGTTCATCGCCTCCGGCGCGTTCCATATCGCAAAGCCCTCGGACCTGTTGCCGGAGTTGCAGGGCCGCCTGCCGATCCGCGTCGAGCTGGAGGCGCTGACGCGCGACGACATGCGCCGCATCCTGACCGAGCCGGAGGCCTCGCTGATCAAGCAATATGTCGCGCTGCTGCAGACCGAAGGCGTGACGCTCGACATCACCGACAGACGCCATCGACGCGCTGGCGGACGTCGCGGTCGCCGTCAATTCGACGGTGCGAGAATATCGGCGCGCGGCGGCTGCAGACCGTGATGGAGCGCGTGCTCGACGAGATTTCGTTCGCCGCGCCGGACCGTCATGGCGAGACCATCAAGGTCGACGCCGACTACGTGCAGAAGCACGTCGGCGACCTCGCCAAGAACGCCGATCTGAGCCGGTTTATTTTGTAGGCCAAGGCTCCGTCGCCGTCGTCCCCGCGAAAGCGGGGACCCATAGCCACAAATCTTCATTGTGCCCTCAGGCCGGGGCCGCTATCCCGTCTGTAACGCCGGCCTGTGGTTATGGGTCCCCGGCTCGCGCTATCGCTGGCCGGGACGACGATGAATCTGAACTTGCGGGTGTGGCAAAACTCGTGGCGCTTGATGCTTGCCGTCAATGCCGCCGTGCTGATCGGGGTCTTCTGGCACAAGATCGCGCTGCCGCCCTACGTCCCCTACATCCATCTGCTGGTCGACTATCATTTCGGCTTCACCAAGCGCGCCCTGATCGGCGCGATCGTCTCGCTGTTCACGGCCAAGGTGCCGGTGTGGCTGGTGTTCGCGCTCGGCCGGCGCGGTGTGGCTGGTCACGCGCAGGGCTGTTCGTCCAGCTGTTCCGGCGGACGTTCGGCTTCGACGAAAAGCATCTGCCGCTGTTCGTGTTCATGGCGGGCTCGCCGTTCTTCCTGAAGAATTTTATGCATACGCTCGGGCATTTCGACATCTACGGATGCCTGTTTGCGATCTGCCTGCTGCTGATTCCGGCGCGCTCGATTGCCTATCGTGCTGCTTGCCGCGATGTTCGTCGATCGTGCTCGTTCTGATCCATCACATTCATCTACTGATGTATGTGCCGACCATCGCCGCCATCGTGGTGTTGCGCCATTATCTCATGCACGGAGCCGACCGGCAGAACGTCGCCGTCGGCATCGCATCGCTCGTGGCCGTGGGCGTACTGTTCATCGCCGCGCAATTCTACGGGCACCGTCCCGGTGCCGGAGACAGAGTTTGTCGCGCATTTGCACAGCCGGATGGCCGACCCGTCGCAAACGAACCTGCTGAGCTTTGGCATACATCTGGTATCAGCCGCTCTCGAAGGAAATCTGGGATACCTGGGATCGCCTGCCGTCACAACCTGCTTGGCGTGCCGGTGTTTGCGCTCGCTGATCTGGCTGCACACGCCGCTCTGGCGGTATTTTCACAACCTGATCACAGCGCTTTCGCGTTGATGCACATCGCCACATCGTCACCGCCGCGATCGTGCTGGTAAGCCGTCGCGCTACCTCGTCATGTTCGCGATCGTGTTCGATTATTCCAGGTGGATTTCGAACTGGGCGGTGTGCCTGTTCCTGATCCTGCATGCGGTGAAAGCGCTGCCGGCTTCAACGGACACGCCGCCGATATCAACGGACGACCGGAAGACTGCCGTGTTCGGCTGGATCGTGACGCTGATCCCCGCGTCGGGATCGTGCGACCTTTTGACTTTTGACGCGTTTTCTTGACGCGAACCGGTACCCACTTCGCTCGAAAACGCTATGGCTTAGATTCGCGCCCGCCGCACCCGGACATACAAGCGCGCCCTCGCCGCCATGGCCGATATGGGCTTCCTCGAAGCCGACCACCAGCGAGCGGAATTCCGGCAGGCCCAGCCATTGCGGCACCTGACGGCGCAACACGCCGCGTTCGGACTCGGCGCCGATCTTGCCCTTGCCGGTGATGATGAGCACGAAGGTCAGCCCGTCATGATGGGCGCGCTGCAGGAAGCCGAACAGCGCCCGATGCGCCCTCGTCTGCGTCATGCCGTGCAGGTCGAGCCGGGCATCGATCTCCTTCCGGCCGCGCGACAGATGCGACCGCTCGCGGCGGCCGATCGGCGCCAGCGGCGGCGGCTCCGGCTTTGAGCGGAACAACGATGCGCGGCGGCGCGACGTGCCTTGGCGAAGCGGCCGGTTTCGGCGCGGCATTTGGTATCCGGCCTCCGTCGACGGCGAGCGACGGCTTCGACAGCGCGTGTCGCTTGCGCAGCGGCTTGACCTGCTTGGCGACGCTCTCCCACAACGCGCGGTCCTCTTCGCTCAGGCCGCGCTTGCGCCGCGGCGGCGCCGGCAATTCGGGGATCGAACTCGACGGTCCGGCGTTTCATCTGAGATGGCGATACCGGCGCAGGTGACGCTGATGCGGCTTTGCCGAAACCGGCTTCGACTGATCGGCCGCGGCTCGGGAAGCGGCACCGGCTTCGCCACGGCAGCCTGGATCGCCGGGGCTTTGCGAAGGCGCCGGCTGCGGGCGGTGGCGGCGCTGCCTGGAGCCGCGGGCTTGGCGTTGGTCGCCGCGGTGACCTCCGGCGGCTTCGCACGCGTCCTGTCTGTTCCCTGGACGGATCCTTCAACGGATGCGGTTTGCGGGAACAGTTTTGCGATCTGCTCCGACGGCCGATCGTCGGGCACCGGCATCTTGCGGCCGCGCGCCACCGGATCGAGGCTCTTCGGCACCAGCATGACGAAGCGCGCATTGTGGCGGAGGCGGCCGGCAACCTTGCCGGCTTCGAGACCGGCGCCGAAATAGAGATCGGCGCGCGCGGGACCGACGATGGCGGAGCCGGTATCCTGCGCGATCATCAGCCGGCGGAACGGCGTCTTCGATAGCGCCGATTCGATCGGCAGTTCGCCTTCGATGAAGAACGGCGTGCCGTAGACATGCAGCGCCTTGTCGACCGCGATCGAGCGGCCCGGCGTCAACGGCACGCCCTGCGCGCCGACCGCTTCGTCCTTGTCGGAAAGCTGCACCTCGCGGAAGAAGACGTAGGACTTGTTCTGCCGCCGCAGCTCGTTGGCCTCGTCGGGGTTCTGCTCCATCCACTCCCGGATCTTCTGCATCGACATCTGATCCTTGGGGATGATGTTGCGTTCGATCAGGATGCGGCCGACCGCCGTATAGGGATAGCCATTATGGGCATCGTAATTGATACGAACGGTCGAGCCGTCGTCGAGGCTGACCCGGCGCCGAACCCTGGATCTGCGAGAACAGCAGATCGGTCTGTTCCTTCAGCCAGCAGATTTCGAGCCCGCGGCCGGCAATCGCGCCATCCTCGATCTCGGCGCGATCATAATAGGGCACCAGCTTGCGGCGGCCGATCTTGCGGAACACCTGGCCCTTGTTGGGCAAGCCGGCCGAGCTCTGTGTGGTGCCGCGGACGAACAGATTGGACGGCCGGCGATAGACCGGCACCTTGTAGACCTCGTTCTCGCGTCCGCGAGCCGTCGACGATCGGCTCGTAATAGCCGGTGACAAACCCCTCGCCTTCGCCAAGCCGCGAAATGCGCAAGGGAAGAAAATGCTCCTCGAAGAACGCCTTTGCCTTGGCAGTCCGTCGGACAGTTCGAGGCCTCTGGCGATGCTGGCAGGGATCGCGCAGCGGAGTGCCGAGCGCCTTCGGATCGGCCGGCGGCTGTTCGCTGCGCCGCATATCGGCTTGCAGCTCACGCGAAACGCGTTGTAGGCGGCAGAGATGATCGTCCTCGCTCCAGCCCGCGATATCGGACCAGGCGACCGGCGCATATTGGCCGCCGGTGATCTGAAGCGGCAATTCAAGCTCTGGATATGGCAGGTGACGGACGGCACGGCGCCGGACGCGAAGTGCTTATGCGAACGCGCATGACGCGCCGCAAGGGCATCCAGCGGAGCCAGCGACAACGCCAAAGCGATCACGCCAAACGCAAGCCCCGCAAGGCGTCGCGCGTTAGGCTGCGCTTCCGGTGCCAACCAGCTTCCAGTTCGGATCGCGAGAGCTCGTGTCGCGGGCGAATGTCCAGACATCGGTGATATCGGCGACCTTATCCGGGTTGCCATCGACAATGGTGCCGGTCTTGTCGCGGGTGACCGAGATCATCTGCGACACGAAACGAACCGTCAGCTGCGCCGCACCGGTCGCGGGCTTCCGCGCCTCACCAGCTCGGCCTTGTCGATCGAAACAAACCGCGTTTCGGTTTTCTGCTCGTGCTTCTCGCGATCCTTGATCACGGCATCGAAGCTCTCATAGACCTCGCTCGACAGCAGATCCTTCAGCGCGCGGCGGTCGCCATTGGCGAAAGCCAGCACGATCATCTCATAGGCGCTGCGGGCGCCGGAGATGAAATGCCGGGGATCGAACGAGAGTCCTGGGCGGCAATGCCGTCGAGGCCTGCGGCGAGCGGCGTGCCCGGCTCGGCAACGTCCTTCCAGCGGTCGGTCGGCGCGACATCCGCGGTCGGCGCCAGCGGCGCCTGATCGATCACCGCGCCCGGCATCGGAACGACGTTATTGTTATCCTGCGTACGCTGCACGACGTTGGGCGCGGCGCGATCATGGGGCGGCCGTTCGCTTCCGGTGCGCTGTCCGAGGACGCTGCGCAGGCGCAGGAAGATGAAGACCGCCAGCGCCAGGAAGATGATGGTGTAAATATCCACGTCGTATTCGCTTTCTGGTTCTAACGCCGGCAACGGGCCCGGCGGTCGAGCGTTCCCTGACGAGAAGCTCCCTTACGAGTTTTCCTGAGAACGGCAGAGATTACATCATCGATTGAGACTGCAGCATGTAGGCATGAAACTACGCCCGGCCAATGGCGCGTTTTGGCGCGGGTGAATTGTAGCGCGTTTTGGGGCGAGGGAAACCCGATCATGTCCGGAAATCACGCATATTCAATTATTTAGGCTACGTATCGCGGCGGCGGGACCGTATTGGGCATATCCGCCACAATTCGCCTGAGCGGTCGCGTCGGCTCGGATCCGTCGTCCTTGTGGAACGAGGCGGGGCTATGATAGCCACTCGCCCGGAAAGGCATTTCCGCCCATCGAGCGAATTCAGACGAAAACCGGGCTCCGCTCGCCAGCTTCAGGAGAGAGTTTCATGACCAACGGCAACGGCGCGCCTCCCGAGCAGGCCCCTCCCCAGCTCAACGTGCTGGCGCAATACACCAAGGACCTGTCGTTCGAGAATCGAACGCCCCTCCTCCCTGGCGCCGCAAGCAGCAGCAGCCGGCCATCAACATCCAGATCAACGTTTCCGCGAACAATCTCTCGGAAAACGAGTTCGAAGTGACGCTTTCGATCGAGGGCAAGGCCGAAAACGCCGGCAAGGTGATGTTCAGCTTCGAGCTCGCCTATGCCGGCGTGTTCCGCATCGTCAATGTGCCGCAAGGAAAACCTGCATCCGCTGGTCATGATCGAATGCCCGCGGCTTGTTGTTCCCGTTCGCGCGCGAAATCATCGCGACCGCGGTGCGCGACGGCGGTTTCCCGCCGCTGATGCTCGATCCCGTCGATTTCGTCGGCCTGTACCGCCAGAACATGGAGCGGCAGGCCGCGGCACAGGCCGCTTCCGGCGCAAAGCCGAGCTAAATCCGGGATTCCGGGATCAAGACAGCCCAGCGGCCAAACGCCGCTAGGCTGCTCCGAGAAAATCGTTCCAGATCGGCTTGTCGCCCAAGCGTGGCGATGAAGGCGCGATGCGTCCTCGCGGTCCGCGTCGGTGATTCGCGGCGCCAGCGGCACCTCGCGCTGCCGGCGCGGCGTTTCGCCAAATCCGCCGTCTGACGCGTGACGCGGGTTTCCGACGCCAGGATCAGTTGCGACTGCCGCGCCCCGATCAGGTCGATATAGACTTCGGCCAGATAGCTCGGCGTCGAGCAGCGCGCCGTGCTTGGTGCGGCGGGAATTGTCGATCGCATAGCGCGAGCAGAGATCGTCCAGCCGGTTCGACACGCCCGGATGCTTGCGGCGGGCCAGCAGCAGCGTATCGACCAGCCGGTCGCGCGAAATCGGCTGCCGCTTGATGCGGTCGAGTTCGGCATTGATGAAGCTGATGTCGAACGAGGCGTTGTGAATCACCAGCGGCGCGTCGCCGATGAATTCCAGGAACTCCTCGACCACTTCCGTGAACAGCGGCTTGCTGGCAAGGAACTCGCTGGACAGGCCATGCACGGCAAACGCTTCCGGCCGGCATGTCGCGCTCGGGATTGATGTAGCGGTGAAAGGTCTGCCCCGTCGGCATGCGGTTGTAGATCTCGATGCAGCCGATCTCGACCAGCCGGTCGCCGCGCAGCGGATCGAGGCCAGTGGTTTCGGTATCGAGAACGATTTCGCGCATGGAGATCTAAGCAACCGGAGGTTCAGGCAGATCAGGTTCGCCGCTGCGGCATCTTAACGACCTCGGCCAGAATGTCGCGGATGCGCTGTGCGCACCGGGTCCAATCCGTGCGACGTATCCACCACGAAATCCGCGCGCTTGCGCTTTTCGGCATCGGGCAATTGCCGCGCCAGAATGGCGATCGAGCGCCTCTGACGTCATGGTGCCGCGCGCCAGGATCCGCTCGCGCTGAGCTTCCGGCGATGTCGTCACCACCACCACGGCATCGACGCGCTTCTCGCCGCCGGTCTCGAACAATAACGGGATATCCATCACCACGACCGGCGCGCCGGACCGTTCGGCCTCATCGAGGAATTTTTGCGGGAGGCGCCGAGCATCGGGTGAACGATCTGCTCGAGCTGCTTGATGGCGGCGGGATCATGCACCACCTTGGCGGACAGTTTTGCGCGATCAACCTTGCCATCGACGGTCGTGCCGGGAAATGCCGCTTCGATCGCGGGCGCCGCCTCGCCTTCATAGATTTTGTGAACGGCGGCATCGGCGTCGTAAACCGGCACGCCCGCCTCCGCGAACAGCTTTGCGGTGGTGGATTTCCCCATCCCGATCGAGCCGGTCAGTCCAAGGATCCGCATGTTCGTATCGTTGTTTCTTGATAGATGCTTCAGACATTGAGCAGCCGCTCGCGGCGCAGGAACGCAAGCAGCGGCAGCAGCGGCAGGCCGAGGATGGTGAAGTGATCGCCTTCGATGCGATCGAACAGATGCACGCCGAGCCCTTCGAGCTGATAGGCGCCGACGCTCGGTCGTCACCGCCTCGCCGGCCTGGTCCAGATAGGCTTCGATCTCGACCTCGCTCAGAGCGCCGCATCGTCATTCTGGCGACACGTGACATCGGAAAACACTACCTTGCCGTCGCGGGCAACCGCAACGGCGGAATGCAGTTCATGCGTACCGCCGGCAAGCAGGCGCAATTGATCCGCGGCCTGCGCGCGGCCGGCAGGCTTGCTGAACAGTCGGTTTCCCAGCGCCAGCGTCTGATCGGCGCCGACGACATAACGGCCGGGATTTTTGACGACACGAACAGCGCCTTCTCGCGCGCCAGCAGAGCCTGCGATTTCGCCGGGCGCCGAAAGGCCGGAATTCTTTCTGCACGCGCATCGTTCGTCGATATCGGCAGGAACGGCCTCAGAACGAAATGCCGGCATTGGCGAGCAGCATCTGCCGCGCGCGGCTCATGCGAGGCCAGGATCAGCGGATCTTTTCCACGCCAGATGGTCATCGTGAACAGCATCATTCCGGAAGCCGCTGCCGCTGGCGATCGGTGAACAGTTTCAGCACGGCCGCCGCGGTTTCCTCGATCGAGCGCCGCGTCACGTCGAGCTGCGCCCAACTGAATTTGGCGCTCAGTTGCCGGGCGTAGGCGACTTCATCGGTCACCGACTGACGATCGATGTACTCGTCATTGCGGGTATCGGCGCCCATGCTCAGCAACCGGTTTTGCCGGACCTGGATCAGCCGCTCCGGCGTCGCATGAAGGCTGACGACCAACGGCTTTTTCAACGTCTCCAGCTGGTGCGGCAGCGGAATGCCCGGCACCAGCGGCACGTTCGCGGTGCGGACGCCGCGGTTGGCGAGATAGATCGAGGTCGGCGTCTTCGAGTGCGGGACACGCCGACCAGAACGCACGTCGGCATCTTCCAGGCCTTCGACATGCTGGCCGTCGTCATGGATCATGGTGTAGTTCAACGCGTCGATGCGCTTGAAATATTCCGCGTTCAGAACGTGCTGGGCGCCGACCCTGCCCGTCGTCGCCGCGCCGAGATAGGCCTCGAACAATTGCATCACCGGCCCGATAATCGACAGGCTCGGGATGTTGATGTCCCTTGCACTTGGCCTCCAGCCGGCCGACCAGATCCTTTTCCAGCAGCGTGAAGAGCACGATGCCCGGCGCCTCCTCGATCTCGTCGAGCACGCGGTCGAGCTGCTTCTGGCTGCGCACCAGCGGATAGACATGTTCGACCGCGCGTCACGTTGGCGTATTGCGCGGCCACCGCGCGCGCCACCGTGATCAGCGTCTCGCCGGTCGAATCGGAGACCAGATGAAGATGAAAATAATTGCCGGTCGTGGGCACCAGAACCCCTGTGTATCCTGTGAATCCCTGTGGAGCTTAACTCAAGATATTCGGCCCTGGGTCGCCAGGTCAGGGATAACCCGGACTTTTCTTCACAGGCCCCGCTGAGAGGACAAGTCCGGCGGCTCATCGCCATGATAGTGGGAAGGTGTGGACTTGTCTCTTCATAAGCTGACCACGAAACGGCGCAAGCAGATTGATGCACGTGGCGTTATCGGGATGATCGCAATGTCCTGCCGGAAATTGGGGATGGATGTGAACAAGCCTCGCAAACATGCGGGATCGTTTTGTGTGAGTCATAATCACCGCTCACTTAGACTCAAACCTAAGATTCTAAAATTATTAGTTTAGAGAAGCGGTGCTTTGCGGATATGTCTCGCGTCCACTGGCTGGCAGCAGCTTCTTCGCAACGCTGCGATGCGTCGGAACGTTCCAGGGACGAGCAAGGTCAGGCGACTGCGATGTACGAGTGGATCACGATCACGGCGTATCCGTGGATCAAGGCGCTGCATGTGATTGCGGTCATCTCGTGGATGGCCGGCATGCTCTATTTGCCGCGGCTGTTCGTCTACCACTGCGAGGCCGAGGTCGGATCGAAGCAGTCCGAGACCTTCAAGGTGATGGAACGGCGGCTGCTGAAGGCGATCATCAATCCGGCGATGATCGTCACCTGGCTGGCCGGGCTCTATCTGGCCTGGAGCGGGCATTGGTACACGTCCGGCTGGTTTCACGCCAAACTGACGCTGGTGCTGATCTCTGTCAGGCGTCCACGGCTTTTTTTCCCGTCTGGTTAAGGATTTCGCCGCCGACCGGAATACCAGAAGCCAGAAATTCTACCGTATTATCAATGAGGTGCCGACCGTCCTGATGGTCTTGATCGTCATCCTGGTGATCGTGAAGCCGTTCTAGAGCTCATGCTTTCATCAATGATCTGCGCTTCTGCACCTGCTTGCGAAGCGCCGGCCGATTTTCTATATTGTCGAAATCCCACCCCACGCAGGCGGATGTGGTTGCGTTCCGGCTCCTTCATTGGACCGGCCGCCGCATCAGGTTTGAAGCCTCACCGGCGCTTTCCTTGCTTAGACCTGCGGACCTTCCATTTTTCGTGTCCGCTTTTTCTTCAAGCCACCTCGCACCCCTTCCCCAAAGATACACTCCACAGGACCACCCCAATGCGGGAAATGAAACTCCAGGACCTCAAATCGAAAACGCCGGCCGAGCTCGTCTCGTTCGCGGAAGAGAACGGGGTCGAAAATGCCAGCACCATGCGCAAGCAGGAGCTGATGTTCGCCATCCTCAAGCAGCTCGCGATCCAGGAAATCGACATTATCGGCGAAGGCGTCGTCGAGGTTCTCTCCGACGGCTTCGGCTTTCTGCGCTCGCCCGACGCCAACTACCTGCCCGGCCCTGACGACATCTACGTCTCGCCGTCGCAGATCCGCCGCTTCGGCCTTCGCACCGGCGACACCATCGAAGGCCACATCCGCAGCCCGAAGGAAGGCGAACGCTATTTCGCGCTGCTCAAGGTCAACACGCTCAATTTCGAAGATCCGGAAAAGTCCAAGCACAAGGTCAATTTCGACAATCTGACGCCGCTGTTTCCGGATCAGCGCTTCCGCCTCGAGCTCGAAGACCCGACGCGAAAAGACCTTTCTGCAAGGGTTATCGACATCGTCGCGCCGATCGGCAAAGGCCAGCGCGCGCTGATCGTGGCGCCGCCGCGCACCGGCAAGACCGTGCTGATGCAGAACATCGCGCACTCGATCACCGCCAATCATCCGGAATGCTATCTGATCGTGCTGCTGATCGACGAGCGTCCGGAAGAAGTCACGGACATGCAGCGCTCGGTGAAGGGCGAGGTGGTGTCGTCGACCTTCGACGAACCGGCGGTGCGTCACGTCCAGGTCGCCGAGATGGTGATCGAGAAAGCCAAGCGGCTGGTCGAGCACGGCCGCGACGTCGTGATCCTGCTCGATCTCGATCACGCGTCTGGGCCGCGCCTACAACACCGTGGTGCCGTCATCCGGCAAGGTGCTGACCGGCGGTGTCGACGCCAACGCGCTGCAGCGGCCGAAGCGATTCTTCGGCGCCGCGCGAAACATCGAGGAGGGCGGTTCGCTCACCATCATCGCGACCGCGCTGGTCGATACCGGCAGCCGCATGGACGAAGTGATCTTCGAAGAATTCAAGGGCACCGGTAACTCGGAACTGATCCTCGACCGCAAGGTCTCGGACAAGCGGACCTTCCCGGCGATCGACATCTCGCGCTCCGGCACCCGCAAGGAAGAGCTGATCACCGATCCGCAGCTCCTGAAGAAGATGTACGTGCTGCGCCGGATCCTCAATCCGATGGGCACGATGGATGCGATCGACTTCCTGCTCGACAAGCTCCGCAACACCAAGAACAACTCGGAATTCTTCGATTCCATGAATACCTGAGCCGATCAGGCTGGATCGGAAGAGGGCGCCTCGTGCAAGCGGGGCGCCTTTTTTTCATGCTGCAGGCGTTGCTGCGATGCGGATGCTGCAACGGAAAATCGGCATTAGCAATTCGGTTGACTATCATAACATATTGAATTATATATTATTTATTTGGATCCGGGTGCCGGGGAGGGCGCCTCTCCGGATTTTGCAGCAAATTCTGCTGCCGCACCTGTCCTGCAGCGGACCGGCTGGCCACTGCGCCTGCGCGTTCAGGCCCTGAATCGAAATCGCGTTGCCTTTTCAAAACCTCCCGCACAAATAGGCCATGCATCCGCGGGATCAGACCATCTTTGCGCTGTCGTCGGGCCGGCCGCCGAGCGCGATCGCCTTGGTGCGCGTCTCGGGTCCGCAGGCCGGAAAGGTCGCTGACGGCGCTGGCCGGCAAAATGCCGTCGCCGCGAACGGCCACGCGCGTGCTGCTCCGGGATGTCGGCCAGCGGCCGATCGACGATGCGGTGGTGCTGTGGTTTCCGGGTCCGGCCAGCGCGACCGGCGAGGACGTCGCCGAATTTCACGTCCATGGCGGGCGCGCGGTGCTGGCCGCGTTGTTCGCGGCGCTGTCCGGATTCGAAGATGTCCGCGCCGGCCGAGCCCGGCGAATTTACCCGGCGCGCTTTCGAGAACGGCAAGCTCGATCTGACCGAGGCCGAAGGTCTCGACGATCTCATCCACGCCGACACCGATCGCCAACGCCGCCAGGCGCTGCGCCAGTTGAAGGGCCTGCTCGGCGACAGAGCGCGCGACTGGCGCGCGCGGATCATCGAAGCGTCCGCGCTTGATCGAGGCCGGCATTGATTTTTCGGACGAGGGCGACGTGCCGGCGGAATTGATCGCGCCGGCGCTGGCGAAGGATCAAAGCGCTGCTGGCCGAGATCGAGGAAGTGCTTGCGGCGCAGGGACGAAGCGAACGGCTGCGCGATGGTCTCGTCGTTGCGATCGCCGGTCCGCCGAATGTCGGCAAGTCGACGCTGATGAATCAGCTCGCGCGGCGCGAGGTCGCGATCGTATCGCCGCATGCCGGCACCACGCGCGACGTCATCGAGGTGCAGCTCGATCTCGACGGCTATCCGGTGACGGTGATCGACACCGCCGGGATTCGCGAGACCGACGATCCGGTGGAGCAGGAGGGCGTCCGTCGTGCGCGCGGCCCGCGCGGCGGATGCCGACCTCGTGCTGTGGCTGGCGGACTCGCCAGCGAGCCGACGATCGAGCGCGAGGGCGCCGCGCCGGTCTGGCTGGTGCGCAACAAGATCGATCTCGATGCGGCCGGTCGGCCATTGGCCGAGGCCGGCAGGACGAGGCCGATGGCTTTCAGATTTCGGCCAGCCGCGGCGACGGGGTGCCGGAGCTGATCGCGGCCTTGGTCGGGTTTCGCCCAGGCTATTTCGGCGGCAGCGAGGGCGGACTGATCAGCCGGACGCGGCAACGGAAACTGCTGCAGGAGACGGCGGCTTCGCTGCAGCGCAGCATCGAGGTCGATCGGGCAGGGCGAGGAACTGGCAGCGGAGGAACTGCGCGGCGGCGCTCATTCGCTGGGGAGGTTGCTCGGGCGGGTGGATGTCGAGGACATCCTCGACGTGATCTTCCGCGAGTTCTGTGTAGGTAAGTGACGTTTCCGTTACCTTATCTGCTAACCACTTGTTTCACGTGAAACATGTTTGGCCCATGCGGAACCCGTGTTTCACGTGAAACAGAGCTTCCCTCAAACTTCCTGCTTCCGGGTTTCCAACTCCGCGATAGAAGTCGCGGCATGATTTCCCAGAGCGGACTCTTTCGACGTCATCGTCATCGGCGGCGGCCATGCCGGCTGCGAAGCCGCGAGCGCCGCTGCGCGGATGGGCGCCAAGACTGCCCTGGTGACCCATCGTTTTGCGACCGTCGGAGCGATGTCCTGCAATCCCGCCATCGGCGGTCTCGGCAAGGGCCATCTGGTCCGCGAGGTCGATGCCCTGGACGGTCTGATGGGCCGGGTGGCCGATGCCGGCGGGATCCAGTTTCGGATGCTGAACCGCCGCAAGGGTCCGGCAGTCCGCGGACCGCGGGCCCAGGCCGACCGCAAGCTTTACGCCGCCGCCATGCAGGCCGCGATCCGGGAGACCGCCAATCTCAGCGTGATCGAAGGCGAGGCGGATGAGCTGATCGTCTCGAACGGCCGGGTCACCGGCATCCGTCTGGGCGACGGCCGGGAGCTCGCAGCCGGTGCCGTGGTCATCACTACCGGGACCTTCCTGCGAGGCCTGATCCATCTCGGCGAAAAGAACTGGCCCGCCGGCCGGGTCGGCGAGGCGCCGGCGATGGGGCTTTCAGCCTCGTTCGAACGCGCCGGCTTTACGCTCGGACGACTGAAGACCGGCACGCCGCCGCGGCTCGATGGCACGACCATCGACTGGTCTGCGGTTGAGATGCAGCCCGGCGACGATCCGCCGGAGCCGTTCTCGGTCATGACCGACCGGATCACGACGCCGCAGATCCAGTGCGGCATCACCCGGACGACGCCCGGCGACCCATGAAGTGATCCGGGCCAACGTGCATCGCTCGCCGATGTATTCCGGCCAGATCAAGAGCAGCGGCCCGCGCTATTGTCCCTCGATCGAGGACAAGATCGTCCGCTTCGGCGACCGCGACGGCCATCAGATCTTCCTGGAGCCGGAAGGGCTCGACGACACCACGGTCTATCCCAACGGCATCTCGACCTCGCTGCCGGAGGAAGTTCAGCTCGCGATCCTCGCGACCATTCCCGGCCTCGAGCGGGTGAAGATGGTCCGGCCGGGCTATGCCATCGAATACGACCATGTCGATCCCCGCGAACTCGAGCCGACGCTGCAGACCAAGCGGCTGCCGGGCCTCTTCCTGGCCGGACAGATCAACGGCACGACGGGCTACGAGGAGGCGGCGGCGCAGGGGATCGTCGCCGGCCTCGAACGCGGCATTGGCAGCCGGCGGCGCCGAGCCGATCGTGTTCGACCGCGCGGACGGCTATCTCGGCGTGATGATCGACGATCTCGTGACCCGCGGGATCACCGAGCCGTATCGGATGTTCACCTCGCGGGCGGAGTACCGTCTGACCTTGCGGGCCGACAATGCCGACCAGCGCCTGACCGATAAGGGGATCGCGCTTGGGCTGCGTAGGGCAGGCGCGTTCGCAGCGGCATCGCGGCGAAGATGGCTGCGCTCGGATGCGGCCAAGTGCATTGGCGAAGTCGCTGACGATGACTCCCAACGAAGCCGCCAAGCACGGCCTGGCGCTGAACCGGGATGGCCATCGGCGCTCGGCGTTTGAGTTGCTGGCCTATCCCGAGATCGAATGGGACGATGCTGCGCGGCATCTGGCCGGAGCTGTCGGCCGTCGATCCATCCATCGCGGTCCATCTCGAGATCGACGCCAAGTACGATGTCTATCTCAAGCGCCAGACCGCCGACGTCGATGCCTTCCGGCGCGACGAGGGGCTGGTCCTGACCGATATCGACTATGCCGATGTGCCGGGGCTTTCCAACGAGGCGCGCGCAAAGCTCGAGGCGGCGCGGCCGCGGACAGTGGGGCAGGCGGGTCGGCTCGACGGTTTGACGCCGGCGGCGCTTGGCATCCTGGCGGCCTATCTGCGACGCGAAGCCCGGCGGAAGACTTCGAAGGCGACGGCGTAGAATCTGTTTCACGTGAAACGTTGATGTAGGATGGCGTGGAGCGGCAAGCGATCCATCGCTGCGCATCCGGCATGATGGGATCGCTGCGCTCCACCCATCCTGCGAGTGCCGAAGCCGGCACAGCGAGACCTCGCCCATGGCGAAAGTCGCCGGCCAAGTCCACCATCGCCGATCCTGCCTCCGACAAGACCGCGGCCTTGGCCCTCACTCCCGTTTCACGTGAAACGGAGGCGCGGCTGGATCGCTACGTCGACCTCCTCGTGGAGTGGCAGGCCAAGACCAATCTCGTCGCGCCGTCGACGCTTCCAAATCTCTGGACCCGGCATGTCGCCGATTTGCTCCAGCTTCTGAGCCTGGCTCCGTCCGCGAAGGTCTGGGCCGACCTCGGCAGCGGCGGCGGCTTTCCCGGGCGTGGTGCTGGCCTGCGCGCTGGCGGAGACGCCGGGCGCCAACGTCCACCTGGTCGAGCGCAACGCCAAGAAGGCCGCGTTCCTGCGCGAAGCGGTCCGCGTAACTGCCGCGGCAGGCGACCGTGCATTTGGCGGGCATCGGGGATATTGTGGATAGAATCGGCGGCCGAGTCGATTGCGTCACTGCGCGGGCGCTGGCTCCGCTACATCAGCTTGTCGGTTTCGCGGAACCGTTGGTGAGACAAGGCGCAAAGGCGTTGTTTCTCAAGGGCCAAGATGTAGAGGCTGAATTGACCGAAGCCACTAAATATTGGAATATTAAACCGCGACTCCATTCCAGCCGCACGGGCGGGCACGGCTGGATCGTCGAACTCGATCGGATCGAGCGGCGCAACTCCTCCGCGATCAGCACATGGCGATCGGGCATGAGCGAATTAGATCAGATATATCAAGAGGATAGGGAGCCTACTCCGCCGCCCCATCCGCGCATCCTGTCGCTCGCCAACCAGAAGGGCGGCGTCGGCAAGACCACCACAGCGATCAATCCTGGGCACCGCACTCGCCGCGATTGGCGAGCGCGTGCTGATCGTCGATCTCGATCCGCAGGGCAACGCCTCTACCGGTCTCGGCATCGATCGCCGCAACCGCAACTGCTCGACCTATGACGTGCTGATCGGCGAAGCGCCGCTGCGCGAGGCGGTGGTTGCGACCGCGGTGCCGCGGCTGCACATCGCGCCGTCGACCATGGATCTGTCGGGCCTCGAACTCGAACTCGGACACGACGCCCGGCCGCGCGTTCCGCCTGCGCGACGCGATCGCCGCGCTGAACAAGAACGCCGCGCCGGACACCGACTACACCTATGTGCTGATCGATTGCCCGCCGTCGCTCAACCTTCTCACCGTCAATGCGATGGCGGCCTCGGACGCGATCCTGGTGCCGCTGCAATGCGAGTTCTTCGCGCTCGAAGGTCTGTCGCAATTGCTGCAGACCGTGGAGCAGGTGCGCTCGACGCTCAATCCGAACCTGTCGATCCACGGCATCGTGCTGACCATGTTCGACTCGCGCAACAATCTGTCGAACCAGGTCGTCGCCGACGTGCGGCAGTTCATGGGCGGCAAGGTCTACGACACCATGATCCCGCGCAACGTGCGCATCTCCGAGGCGCCGTCCTACGGCAAGCCGGTGCTGGTCTACGATCTCAAATGCGTCGGCAGCGAAGCCTATCTGAAGCTTGCGACGGAAGTGATCCAGCGCGAGCGCGAGCTGAGGACGCATTAGCTGCCGACGTAAGATGGGAAATGGCGTCAGCGCGATGCCCAACCATGACGCGACAAACTCGGATGGGTTCACGCTGCGCTCTCACCCGATCCTACAGGTCAACTGAATTTCTGATTCCGGAGTAGCTGCGTGAATCCAAGGGAGTTGGCGACGATGGCCGACGAAGCGCGTTCGCGACTGGGCCGCGGTCTTGCAAGTCTGATCGGGGATGTCGGCGGCGAGGCCGCGCATGTCGACCGGCCGCGCAACCAGCGCAAGGTGCCGATCGAATTCCTGAAACCGAATCCGCGCAACCCGCGCCGGACTTTTTCCGATGCCGAACTCGGCGAGCTCGCCGGCTTCCGTCAAGCAGCATGGCGTGATCCAGCCGATCGTGGTGCGGCCGGTGAAGGGCGCCGCAGGATCGCTTACGAGATCATCGCCGGCGAACGCCGCTGGCGCGCCGCGCAGCTCGCCGGCCTGCACGAAGTGCCGATCGTTCCGGTCGATGTCAGCGACGCTGACGCGCTCGAGATCGCGATCATCGAGAACGTGCAGCGCGAAGACCTCAACGCGATGGAAGAGGCGCAGGGCTATCACGCGCTGCGCGGACGAATTCAAACGCAGCCAGGAAGACATCGCCAAGAATCGTCGGCAAGAGCCGCAGCCACGTCGCCAACATGATGCGGCTGACGAAACTGCCGGCGGAGGTGCAGGCCTATATCGCCAAGGGCGAATTGTCGGCCGGCCACGCCCGCGCGCTGATCGGCGTGCCGGATCCGCTGGCCGCGGCAAAGCGCATCGTCGACGAAGGTCTCAACGTGCGCCAGACCGAAGCGCTGGCGCATGAAGAGGGCGTGCCGGAGCGCAAGCCGCAGAAGGCGCGCGGCGGTGGCGGCGAGCGAAGGCCAAGGATCCGGACACGATCGCGCTGGAAAAGCGCGTCAGCGACGCGCTCGGCCTTGCCGTGACGCGTCAACCACCGCGATCCCGGCGGCAGCGTCCAGATCAGCTACCGCAACCTCGAACAGCTCGACGAGGTGATGCGGCGGCTGGCGAAGGGGGGCTGAGCTGCTTCCTTCACGTCATCGCCCCGCATGCGGAGAGGTCGGATCGCAATCCATGCGATCCGGGTGAAGCGGTACAGGTATTCAGCTTCGAGCGCTGACAGTGCCCTCACCGCAACCTCTCCCCGCAAGAGCGGGGCGAGGTAGAAGAGCTAGTCCCCCGCCGCTTCTGCATTCGCCGCGATCGAGAGCAGCGTGCGTTGCGCGATCGCGGACGCCAGCGAGGCCTGCTTGCGCATGTCGAGCGCGGCGGTTCCGAGCTGATCGATGATCGCCGACCAGCCGCGCCGCGCTGAAATTCCGCAGCGCGATTTCGACGGCGCCCCTTGCGCGAGAAATGCAGGCGCGGATATCCGCTTTCGAGCAAGGTCGAGACCGGCGTGCCTTCGGCCACCGCAAGCGCCGATTTGTGCAGCCATGCCGCCTGGCGCTGCGGCGGCGGAGATGATCACGCCGGGATAGGTGCCGGCGACCATCGCTTTGGCAAATTCGCTTTCGACCAGCTCCGGCTTGCCGGCAAAGGCGCCGTCCACGATCGGGTCGAGCTTCAGCTCGGACGCGTCGGACGACGACGGTCATGACATCGTCGAGCGCGATCTCGCCCTTGCCGTGGGCATAGAGCGCAAGCTTGCGCAGCTCGTTGCGCGAGGCCTGCCGGTCGCCGCCGAGCAGCGACATCAGCACCGCGCGCGCGTCGGCGCGCGATGCGCAGATTGGAAGTCCGCAAGTTCCTCGTCGATCAATCGGGCGAGGTCGCGCTCGCCGTCGGGATAGCAGGCGATCGCGACCGCGGTCTTGGCGCGCTCGCAGGCCTTGCGCAGCGGCGACTCCGGCCGCAGCTCGCCGGCCTCGATCACGATGCGGCAATCCTTCATCGGAGAATCGGCCAGCGTATCGACGCCGCTGGCGAAACTGCGTGAGCCCGCGCGCACGCGGATGGCGCGGCGGCCGCCGAACATGCGGTATCGTCATCGGCCTCGTCGACCAGCCGCGACGGTTCGGCCGACAGTTCGTCGCCGTCCAGTCGCACCAGCGAGAAGGGATCGTTGCGGGTCGTCGACGGCGGACGCAATCAAGCGCGTCGGCGCGCTCGCGCACCAGGCCGGCATCCGGACCGTAAAGCAGGATGATGGGGCGGCCGGGATCGGGCCGGGCGAGAAAAGCGTCGATGTCTTTTCCGCGGAGCGCGACCACGAGCGGACCTTTTTCCTGGAGTCATTCCGGGACACGCGTCTTCGCGTGGACCTCGGAATCCAGAGGATTGCTGCACGAGATCCTCCGAGTTCGCGCTTCGCACGCCCCTGGAATGACGAAGTGGTCAGGTGCCGGCGACGAAGAACGACGCCAGCCGGGTCTGGATGTTTTCCGCGATCTCCTGGGCGGCGCGATCCTCGGCGTCGCGGAAGGCGCGCTGGCGGGCGAAGCGCTGCAGATTGCCCGGAATGTCATAGGACACGCGGGAGAAGGTCGTGCCGGTCATGACCGACTTGTTGGTGGCGAGGTCGATCAGATTGTACTGCGCGTCGATGCCGTAGTTTTCGCTCGACGGCAGCGCGGTGGTCGGGATCGAGCATCAGCGAGGAGCGCGAGGTGCCGAACCGCAGCACCAGCCGATGGGTCGGCGGCATGCCGGTGGCGTTGCCGTAGAGCTTGAACGCCAGCGCGTTGCGGATCTCCACCTGGATCCGGGCTTCGCGGGAGGCGTTGGGCTTGTCGACCGGCGGGACTTCCACGCCCATCAGCTTTTCGCGCAGGCCGGGCGTGCCGTCGGCACGTTCGGCATACATCGGCTGGAAGCAGCCGGCCGTGAGCGCCGCCAGAGCGGCGACGGCGAACAGCCGGGCGGCGATCCGGAACCTAGCCAACGACATTCACGATCCTCATGGGAACTACGATTACCTTGCGGACGGCCTTGCCGCCGAGAGCGAGTTTTACCGCATCGAGCGCCAAAACGGCAGCCTCAATTTCCGGATTTTGGGCGACCCGTGGCACGGTAACATCACCCCGTTTCTTGCCGTTGACCTGGACCACCAGCGTCACGGTGTCTTCAACCAGCAAATCGCGTTCGATTTGGGGCCAATTGGCCTCCGAAATCAGCCCGGACTGGCCCAGCACCGTCCAGCACTCCTCGGCCAGATGCGGCATCATGGGCGCGAATGAGTTGCACGAGAATGACCGCGGCCTCCCGGACCGCCCAGGCCGGTGTCCGGAGCCGGCTGGCCCTCGCGGCCAGCACGTCGGCCAGCGCATTGGTGAATTCGCGGATATGGGCGAGGCAGACGTTGAAATGCAGCCGCTCGATGCCGGTGGATGACCTTGTCCAGCGCGCCATGGGCCGCCTTGCGCAAGCGCCAGCGCGTCCGCGCCGAACGAGGCCGGCCGGGCCGCCGGCGCCGACTTCGCGAGCTCGGCTGATCTGTTCACCAGCCGCCACAGCCGCTGCACGAAGCGCGAGGCGCCCTGCACGCGCTCGTCGCTCCAGATCACGTCGCGGTCGGGCGGCGAGATCCGACAGCATGAACCAGCGCGCGACGTCGGCGCCATAGGTCGCGATGATGTCGTCGGGGTCGACCGTGTTGCTCTTCGACTTCGACATCTTTCTCGATCGGGCCGATCGTGACTGTCTTCGCCGGTCGTCAGATTGGCGTGGCGGCGGCCGCTCGCTGCCGATCTCTCGATCTTCACCTCGGCCGGCGTGACGTACAGCCGCCGTCCGCCTTCTGGTAGGTCTCGTGCACCACCATGCCCTGCGTGAACATGACCGGCGAACGGCTCGTCGCATGCCGATGTGGCCGGTGGCGCCTTCATCGCGCGGGTGAAGAAGCGGCTGTACAGCAGATGCAGGATCGCGTGCTCGACGCCGCCGATATACTGGTCGACCGGCATCAACCGGTCGGCGACGGCGCGCGTGGTCGGCGCCGCTCTCGTTCCAGGGATCGGTGAAGCGCGCAAAATACCAGGACGAATCGACAAAGGTGTCCATGGTGTCGGTTTCGCGCTGGGCCTTGCCGCCGCATTTCGGGCAGGTGACGTGCTTCCAGGTCGGATGATGGTCGAGCGCGTTGCCGGGCTTGTCGAAGGTCGACGTCCTCCGGCAGCACCACCGGCAGGTCAGCTGTCGCGGCACCGGCACCACATCGCATTTCGGGCAGTGGATCACCGGGATCGGGCAGCCCCAATAGCGCTGGCGCGAGATGCCCCAGTCGCGCAGGCGGAAATTCACCTGCCGCTCGCCGACCGGCATGTTGCCGCGAGACCTCGCTTTCCAGCCGCTTCGCGACCTCTTCCTTGGCCTGCTCGATGGTCATGCCGTCGAGGAAGCGGGAATTGATCATGCGGCCTTCGCCGTCATAGGCGGTGTCGGTGATGACAAAGTCTTCGGGTCCTGGCCTTCGGGACATACCACCGGGGTATTGCCGAGCCCGTATTTGTTGACGAAGTCGAGGTCGCGCTGGTCGTGCGCCGGGCAGCCGAAGATCGCGCCGGTGCCGTATTCCATCAGCACGAAGTTGGCGACATAGACCGGCAGCTTCCAGTTTGGATCGAACGGATGGACGCGCGCGGATGCCGGTGTCAAAGCCCTGCTTCTCGGCGGTGTCGATGATTTCCTGCGCGGTGCCGATGCGTTTTGACCTCGGCGATGAATTCCGCAAGCTTCGGGTTCTTCGCAGCCGCGGCCTGCGCCAGCGGATGATCCGCCGCAATCGCCATGAATTTGGCGCCGAACAGCGTGTCATGCCGCGTGGTGAAAATCTTCAGCTCGATCTCGCCATTCTGGCGCGGTCGCCGGATCGAGCGCGAAGCGCACCAGCATGCCTTCGCGTGCGGCCGATCCAGTTGCGCTGCATCACGCGCACCTCGGTCGGGCCAGCGGTCCAGCGTATCCAGCGCGTCCAGCAGTTCCTGCGAGTATTTTGTGATCTTGAAGACCCACTGGCTCATCTCGCGCTGTTCGACGACGGCGCCCGGAGCGCCAGCCGCGGCCGTCGATCACCTGCTCGTTGGCGAGCACGGTCATATCGACCGGATCCCAGTTGAGTCTTGCGCTTCTCGCGCTCGGCGAGCCCTGCGCGCAGCATGTCCAGGAACATCTTCTGCTGATGCTTGTAGTAGCTGGGATCGCAGGTCGCGAATTCGCGCGCCCAGTCCAGCGACAGCCCGATCGATCGCAGCTGCTTTTTCATCGCGGCGATGTTGTCGTAGGTCCAGGCCTTGGGCGCGACCTTTGCGCTCGATCGCGGCGTTCTCGGCCGGCAGGCCGAACGCGTCCCAGCCCATCGGGTGCAGGACGTTGAAGCCCTTGGCGCGCATGAACCGCGCCAGCACGTCGCCCAGCGTGTAGTTGCGGACATGCCCGATATGGATGCGCCCGGACGGGTAGGGAACATCTCGAGCACGTAGTATTTCGGCCGTGGATCGTCGTTTTTTGAGGCGAAGATCGCCTTTTCGTCCCACTGGCGTTGCCAGCGCGGCTCGGAATCACGGGCGTTGTAGCGTTCGGAGGTCATGGAATCGCAGGGCTTTTTGTGGATTCGGGTCCCGTCCAGAGGACGGCGGACTAGGCCACAAAAGCGGCTGCAGGGTCAACGGGTTGGGGAGGGGAAGGGCGATTTGACCGGAGGACGCAGCGCGGCTGATCACCCCGCCATCGCCATCCCGGACTCATCCACCAGCTTGGCAAAACCGTGCTCGACCACGGTATTGCGGCCGCGGTGCTTGGCGGCATAGAGGCGGCATCGGCGGCCTCGATCAGCGTCGCCCGGGGTTCTGGGCGTCGTTCGGCAGCGGTCGCAGGCGACGCCGACGCTGACGGTGACGGTGCTGGTGGCTGGAGGTGCATGTGCGGCATGCCGAGGTCTCTGCACGGTCGCCCGCACCATTCTCGCCGATCTCCAGCGCCCGCTGTGGGGCTGGTGTTCGGCAGCAGCAGGCAGAATTCCTCGCCGCCATAGCGGCCGGCAAAGCCCATGGTGCTCGGCGGCAATGCCGGCCAGCGCTTCGCCAAGCCTGGTGAGGCAGGCGTCGCCTTCCGGGTGGCCGATAGGTGTCGTTGTAACAGCTTGAAGTGATCGACATCGATCATCAGCAGCGACAGCTCGCAGCTGATGTTGCTGCGCCTTCATCCATTCGAAATCGAGCCGGCTCTGGAAGCCGCGGCGGTTGGCGAGGCCGGACAGCATGTCGATCGAGGCCATCACGGTGAGGCGGTCGTTGGTGGCGACCAGTTCGCGCTCCGCGCTGGCTGAGCTGGGCGGCCATCGCGTTGAAGGCGCGGGCCAGCGGCATGAACTCCGCAGGCAGGCGGCTACGCGAGACGCGGGCCGACGAATCGCCCTCGCCGAACCGCTTCGGCCATCGCCGGTCATGATCTTCGATCGGCTGGATGATGAGCTTCTCCGCGCCGATCAGCGCGCCGAGCAGCACGAACAGGCAGACGAATCCCAGTTGCAGATAGGCGGTGCGGATCTCGCGATTGATCGCGGCGGTCACCTTGGCCTCGTCGATGCTGACGACCAGGCGCGATTGCGTTCCCGGGAATGCGCGCGAAAGCTGGATAGCGCGCTTCGAGCCGTCGGTCGTCGGTAAAGGAAATCGAGCCCGTATCGGAGTTGGCAGCTGAGCGCCTTGTAGGCGATGGCCGACAACAGCGGCACGTTGTCGAGCGGCCGGCCGATCATGCTCGGCCTGGTCCGGCGGTGCCGCCAGCACGACGCCTGCGCTGTCGACCAGCAGCGGCCGAAATGCCTGGCCGGCCGCCGAGATTGCGCCATGATCTTCGACAGCCAGTCGAGATTGATGCCGGCGACCGACCATCGAATCCTCCTCCGGATTGATCGCGGATGACCGGATAGGCCGCCATCATGATCGGCCGGTTGTTGGTCTTGCCAGAACAGGATAGTCGCTGAAGACGAAATCGCGGGTTTCGCTGCGCCTTCCTGAGATAGTCCGCGGTCGCCGATGTTCGAGGCCGACCTGAATGTTCAAGCGTGGAGCACTGCACCACGCCTGTCCTTGCTGACGATGCATGATGCTGCGGATCCAGGGCAGGTTGGCGGGCAGGCTGGCGCGCAAGATCTCGCAACTGCGCCGCCGATGCCGCTGGAGGCGCGGATATAGGCCGCCGATTTCAGCATCGTCTCGACCGGAGGAGATCACCTCGCGCTGGGTCTCGGCGCTGTGCTGCGCGATATTGGCGTATTCCTCCGACGGCTATGCGCGATCTGCTTGCGTGCGGGTGTCCTCGAGCGAGCGGACGCGGTCCAGCATCAGAGGGCGCCACCAGGATCACGCGCCAGCAATGCGCAAGCCGCGCGCGGATTCCCGAGAAGCTTCTTGAGTTTCGACCCGATTGCGGTTGAAAGCTGACGCCAGACATCTTTGCCCCGCACCCGACAGGGTAGAGCGAAGGGTTCAAGAAGCCTTTCCCGAACTTGGTAAAATTGGAGCGTAAACGCCGTAAATTTCACCGCCGGACATCAACGACATGACGCGACGAGAGATTGACTACGCCGCTAACCAGCGCCTTTACCAAACGGACTTGCCGCAGGTGGAGCAGGACATCGCGCGCGCGTGCAAGGAAGCGCGGCGCGAGCGCTGCGTCGGTGACGCTGATCGCGGTGTCGAAGACGTTCGACGCCAGCAGCTATTTCGCCGGTCATCGATGCGGCCAGCGCGTGTTCGGCGAAAATCGCGTGCAGGAAGCCAAGGCGAAATGGCCGGGGCTGGTGTCGGCCTGTCCCGGCCTCGCGTTGCATCTGGATCGGGCCGCTGCAATCCAACAAGGCGAAGGAGGCCGTGGCGCTGTTCGACGCCATCCATTCGGTCGACCGTCCGAGCATTTGCGAAGCGTTAGCCAGGGAAATCAATTCGCAAGAACGAGCGGCCGCAATTGTTCGTCCAGCTCAACACCGGCGAGGAGCCGCAGAAGGCCGGCGTCGCGCCCGGCGGAGGCCGACGCCTTCATTGCCGAGCTGCCGCGACAAACATGGTCTCGAATATTTCCGGCTTGATGTGCATCCCGCCGGTCAACGAGGCGCCGGCGCCGCATTTCGCGCTGACGGCCAAGATCGCCGCGCGCAACGGGTTGAAAAACCTGGTCGATGGGCATGAGCGCCGATTTTGCCGTCGCGATTCAGTTGGGCGCCAACGCACGCGCGTCGGCTCGGCGCGATTTTCGTGGGCGCGGCAAAAATAAGAAGCGGCGTTCAATGGCCTGGCCGTCATCCTCACCCGATCACGACCCTGTGTGCGGCCCCAGTCGCTGCAGCAGCCGCAGCATCGCGCCCTCTGTCATTGAAACGCACCCCTGCGGTCGTGGGGAAAATCTCTCGCGGGCCAAGTGCAGAGAATACCGCGCTGCCGCGGCCGGCGATGCGCGGCGAGGTGTTGTGATCGATCTCGACGATGAAATCGTAGAGATGATCGTCGCGCTGTGAGCCGGTCGCCGCCCTGGCCGCGATCGAGCCGCACCGGCTGGTTGTAGTGGCGGCTCTGCGGGATCTTCGCACCAGGCGTCTTCGGGCCGGATGGCGCGAACCGGCAGGAACGTACGCGGCCGCGGATGGCGGTCGGCGCGCCACCATAATTGCCGCGGGCCGGAAGATGCCTCTCGGGGTGCCGCCATCGCCTTCGCGCTTGTTGGCCCTGATACCGCCGCGCCCAAGGGCGACCGGGACGGTCTGCCTGCCGGCCGTCAGCCAGCCGCGGCGCGGATCGCCGGCGGCGGCGCGTAATCCTGATCGCGGAAGAGCGGCCGATCACGCGAGCCTGTCTCGATAAGTGATTGAAATGATGGAACTTCTCCGATGCGAATCGCAAACTCCGTTGTTGCCTGATCGACGCTGCAAATGCTCTATTTCACGCCATGTACAGGACATTCATCCTGAATGCCCCGCGAATTCTGGAGTAGACTGCATTTCGGCTTGTGAATCAGTAACAGTCCCCTACCTCATACGGATCAAGACCTGACACAGCGCCGACTTTACCCTATCAAGACGCGGCTAGAGCGCCTCCGCTTGCCACCGCCGCCCCAAGAGGATTGTACCCATGGCCAATGCCCGCAAGATCCTGATCGTGGATGACGATACCGATCTGCGCGATACGCTGGTGGAGCAATTGTCGCTGCACGACGAGTTCGAGGCCTCCGCCGTCGATACCGGCGCCAAGGGCGCCAGCGCCGCCAAAGCCAATGCTCCCGATCTGGTGCTGATGGATGTCGGGCTGCCGGATACCGACGGCCGCGAAGTCGTGCGCTCGCCTGCGCAAGGGCGGCTTCAAGGCGCCGATCATCATGCTGACCGGCCACGACACCGATCCGGACACCATTCTCGGCCTCGAATCCGGCGCCAACGACTATGTGGCAAAGCCGTTCCGATTTGCGGTGCTGCTGGCGCGGATCCGGGCGCAGCTCCGCCAGCATGAAGCCAGCGAGGACGCGGTGTTTTCGGTCGGTCCCTACAGCTTCCGGCCCGGCTCCAAGATGCTGACCGGCGCCAATGCCCGGAAAGTGCGGCTGACCGAGAAGGAAACCGCGATCCTGCGGTTCCTGTATCGCGCCGGCCAGCTGCCGGTATCGCGCGAGACGCTGCTGCAGGAAGTCTGGGGCTATAATTCGGGCGTCACCACGCACACCCTGGAAACCCACATCTACCGGCTGCGCCAGAAGATCGAGAAAGATGCCGCCAATCCCGAGATCCTGGTGACGGAAGCCGGTGGCTACAAGCTGGTGCCGTGATACGATTCGCGGCAACGATTCGTGTATTTCGCGCATCCGGTCAACCGGTCCTGCATGTCGATCGAAGATGATGTAGCCCTGCTCGAGCGCGTCCCGACATTGCGCCTGTTGGGGACGACGGCGCTGCGCATGCTGGCGATCGGCTCCGAGCAGCGCGATTTCGCGCGCGGCGATCATGCTGTTCAACGCCGGCGACGATGCCGATGCCGGCTATATCGTTCAGCGCGGCGCGTTCCGGATCGAGGACGGCTGGCGCCGAAATCGATCGCAGGCCCGGGCGCGCTGATCGGCGAACTCGCGCTGATGGTGGCGATGAAGCGGCCGTCGACGCGCGATTGCGCTCGAACAATTCCACCGTGATCCGGGTCGCGCGCAGCCTGTTTCAGCGCGTGCTCGAAAGCGATCCGGCCGCGGCGCGCCGGCTGCGCGACGAACTCGCCAGCCGCACCAGCCAGCTCGCCAGCGCATATCCTGATGGCCGGCGCCAAGCTGAGCATCTAGCTTCGCGAACTGCGATTCCGGTGGGTACCGGTTCGCGTTGCGGCCGCGTACAAAACGAAAGGCAATCACACCTCCAGCGTCACCGTAACCGGCACATGGTCCGACGGCCGCGTCCCAGCCGCGGGCATCGCGCGTGATGCGGAAATCGCTGACGCCATCCTTCAGCGCGCGCGAGACCCAGATGTGATCGAGCCTGCGGCCGCGATCGCCGACGGTCCAGTCGGCGGCGCGGTAGCTCCACCAGGTATAGACCTTCTCCGACAGCGGGATGCGCTTCGCGCGCGACGTCGAGCCATTCGCCATGGCGCCTGCGCCGCCAGCAGCTTCTCGCATTCGATCGGCGTGTGCGAGACGACCTTCAGCAATTGCTTGTGCGACCACACGTCGTTCTCATGCGGCGCCACGTTGAGATCGCCGACCAGGATATGCCGGTCGTCGCCGCGCGGATGCAGCGGCTCGCAGGCTTTCATCTCGTCGAGGAATTGCAGCTTGTGGTCGAATTTCGGATTGAGCGCGGGATCGGGAATATCGCCGCCGGCCGGCACGTAGAAATTATGCAGCACCAGCGGCTTTGCGAGCTGCGCCTTCTCGCCGAACGCCACCGAGATGTGGCGCGAGATCGATCTTGTCGCAGAAGGTGCGGATATCGGTGGCCTCGAACGGCAGTTTCGAGATGATGGCGACGCCGTGATAGCCCTTCTGCCCGTTCAGCGCGACGTGCTCATAGCCGAGGCGCTTGAAGCGCTTCAGCGGAAAGGCGTCGTCGATGCATTTGGTTTCCTGCAGGCACAACACATCCGGCCGCGCCGATTTGAGGAATTTGGCGACGATGTCGATGCGCAGCCGCACCGAATTGATATTCCACGTTGTCAGGGAGAAACGCATGCGGGCTCGAGCACATGCAAAAGACGTGCGCCTGATGACGCACGTCCATGGCCCGCAATCAAGAATGATTTTCAGCCGCGGCGGCGTCGAATAGTTGGTGAAGTCGATCTTGAACAGGCCGGGATCGACCTTCTTGAGAGAATCCAGATTGTAGACCGCGACCGTGGTGTCATAGCCCTGCGGGTCGGTCACGGTCCATTGCTTGAGCTGGCCGTCCTTGGCGCCGACCATCAGCATCAACCGGCTGGTGCCGATCAGCGCCTGCTTCTCCTCGATGGTGACGCTGATGAAGACGATCGTCGGCGGTGACGCTGACGACATTGGTGTCCTTCAGCAGATCGATGCGGTCCGACAGCAGGAAGCGCAGCGGCGTCTGCGACAACGGATAGACGTCCTGGGTCGCAAGCTTGCGGTCGCGCACCGCCAGCGACGATCCGTCGGCGATGATCGCGATCGGGCTCGGCGCGTCATATTCGAAACGCACCTTGCCCGGCTTCTGGATGTAGAAATCGCCCTTGGTCTTGCTGCCGTCGGGGCCGACCTGGACGAAATTTCCGACCAGCGTCTGCAGCGACGACAGATACGAGCTCACCTTGGCGGCCTGCGCCTTCTGGTTGGCATCGAAGGTCGCAAAAATATTGGCGGGCAGATTGCGGTGCGGATCGGGGATGATCGGGTTCGGCGGCGCTCTGGGTTGCGCCGGTTCGCCGCTCGGCGCCTTCTGCGATCCTGTGCGCTCATCTGCACGCTGCCGTCGCGGCCCTTTGGCGCGGGCTTTGGAATCGGCACGGTCTGCGCAAGAACCGACGGCGTCGCGGCGCCGGCAACGGACGTCGGCGATCAGGAGCGCCAATCCACAACGGATGCCGCGATGGGTGGAGTGTTGTGTCATCGGCTATTTCGGATCTCTATTCGACGCGTCGCTCATCCTGCCGCTGCCGGCCATTTTATCGCGCTTTCGACCAAAGGAGATATCGTTTTTCCGTGAAAATATGATGCCAGATCCAACGGCGCCGATGCTTTCAGAAGCGGCCCTCTTCTTCCTCGACCAGAATTTCGCGCTTTGCCGGCGTGATTCGCCTGGCCGACGATGCCTTCGAGTTCCATCCGCTCCATCAGCGACGCGGCGCGGTTATAGCCGATTTGCAGCCGGCGCTGAATGTAGCTGGTCGAGGCCTTGCGGTCGCGCTTGACGATCGCAACCGCCTGCGAGAACAGGTCGCCGCCGCCATCGCCGCCCATGCCGGTGGAATCGAATACCGCGCCGTCCTCGTCGGTCGGCTCTTCCGCGGTGACCGCTTCGAGATATTCCGGCTGGCCCTGCGTCTTGAGATGGCGCACGACCTTCTCGACTTCCTCGTCGGAGACGAACGGTCCGTGCACGCGGCTGATGCGTCCGCCGCCCGCCATATAGAGCATGTCGCCCTGGCCGAGCAGCTGCTCGGCGCCCATTTCGCCCAGAATGGTGCGGCTGTCGATTTTCGAGGTGACCTGAAACGAGATGCGGGTCGGGAAGTTCGCCTTGATGGTGCCGGTGATGACGTCGACCGACGGACGCTGCGTGGCGAGGATCACGTGCAGGCCGGCGGCGCGCGCCATCTGCGCCAGCCGCTGCACCGCGCCTTCGATGTCCTTGCCGGCGACCATCATCAGGTCGGCCATTTCGTCGACGATGATGACGATGTAGGGCAGCGGATCGAGGTCGAGCTTCTCGTCCTCGTAGATCGCCTTGCCGGTTTCCTTGTCGAAGCCGGTGTGCACCGTGCGCGTCAGTTCCTCGCCCTTGGCCCTGGCTTCGACGAGCCGCGCGTTGTAGCCGTCGATGTTGCGCACGCCGAGCTTGGACATTTTCTTGTAGCGCTCTTCCATCTCGCGCACCGCCCATTTCAGCGCGACCACCGCCTTCTTCGGGTCGGTCACGACGGGCGTCAGCAGATGCGGGATGCCGTCATAGACGGAGAGTTCGAGCATCTTTCGGATCGACCATGATCAGGCGGCACTGATCGGGCCGCAGCCGATAGACCAGGCTGAGGATCATGGTGTTGATCGCGACCGATTTGCCGGAGCCGGTGGTGCCGGCGATCAGCATATGCGGCGTGCGCGCGAGGTCGATGATGATGGATCTCGCCGCCGATGTTCTTGCCGAGGCAGAGCGGCAGTTTCGCGTGCCGACTCGTCGCTTCACGCGACAAGCAGTTCGCGCAAGATAGACCTTTTCGCGGTGCGCGTTCGGCAATTCGATGCCGATCGCGTTGCGGCCGGCAACGACGGCGACGCGGGCCGAGAGCGCGCTCATCGAGCGGGCGATGTCGTCGGCGAGGCCGATGACGCGCGAGGATTTGATGCCGGGCGCGGGCTCGAGTTCGTACAGCGTCACCACCGGGCCGGGATTGGCCTTGACGATTTCGCCGCGGACGCCGAAATCGCCGAGCACGCCTTCGAGCGCGCGCGAATTGGCTTCCAGTTCGCCCTTGCTGAGCGGCTGGCGATCGGAGGCCTTCGGCGCGGTCAAGCACCGAGACCGACGGCAGTTCGAACTTGTCGGAGGATTTTCGCGATGCCTTCGGCGCGGCCTTCTTGCGCGGTGCGCGGGCGGCGGGACTTCCTCCTCGTCGTCTTCCTCTGCGTCGTCCTCGTAGTCACTCTGCGGGCTCCGGGGCAACAGACGGCGCCGTGCGGCCGCTGAGACTGGGCTCCTGCCGCTCGAACGAGAGCGTGCGCGGCTGCGGCGCGCTCGCGACCAGCGAGCGATAGGCCGTGCTGATCAGCCAGCCGAGCCGCGCCTTCGCGCTCATCGATGGCGTGGAACACCCATCCGAGCGAGACCGAGCTGCGATCCTCTTCTTCCGACGAACGGCGCGTCGTCGTCCTCGATCGGCGTCAGCTCTTCGTCGTCGCGCGGCTGCGAGCCCCAGCCGCTTGCGAACAGGAACGTCGCGCACATCGGCGGCAAATAAGATAACACCGAGCACCAGCCGGTAGATGAAACCGGCCGGGCCGAACACCACGGCCGGCGCGCGCACCAGCGCATCGCCAACCACGCCGCCAAGCCCGGTCGGCAGCGGCCATGAACCGCCATGCGGCCAGCAGCTGGCAAAGCCTGCCGCGATGACGGTGCAGAGGATCCAGCATGCCAGCCGCAGCGCCTCGCGGTCGAAGGTGCGATGGGTCAGCATGCGCCAGCCCCACACCGCGACGGGGAGGATCAGCATGATCGCGCCGAGGCCGAGGATCTGCATCAAGAGATCGGCGCCGATCGCGCCGGGATAGCCGAGGATGTTGCGGATCGCGCGCGAGGTCGCGTGGCTGAGGCTCGGATCCTGCACCGACCAGGTCATCAGCGCCGCGGCCGCGACGCCGGACAGCGCGATCAGGCTCAAGCCCTGCGAGTTCGCGCAGGCGCCGCGCCAGCGCGTCGCGGATCGAGGCCGGCAGATGGCCGACCAGGGGAATGACACGTTCGATCGCTGGCATGCTCATGGGGCCCTGCGACTAATCCAAAGTTTCGACCAGCCGGTGCAATGCCTCGGCCGTTGATTCACTGTCCGATACCAGCGCAAGCCGGATATAGCCGGCGCCGGGATTGCTGCCGTCGTCCTGCGGCCGCGACAAATAGCTGCCGGGAATCACGCGCACGCCGGCATCCCTGATAGAGTCTTACGGTCGCCGCTTCATCGCCGCCGCGATCCGGACACATCGAGCCAGACGCAGAAGCCGCCGGCGGGCCTGCACATAGCCGTAGCGATTGCCGAGGATCTGATCGGCGAGATCGAACTTGATGCGATAGAGCCTGCGGTTTTCCTCGACATGCGCCTCGTCGCTATAGGCGGCGACCGCGACATGCTGCAGCGGCACCGGCACCTGGGGTGCGGCGACATTGCGCAGCTCGTGAAAGGCGGCGAGGAATTTCTTGTCGCCGGCGGCGAAGCCGACGCGCATGCCCGGCAGGTTCGAGCGCTTCGACAGCGATTGGAACGCGACGACGTTGGTAAAGTCGGGCCCGGCGCATTCCAGCGCGCTGCCCGGCGCCTGCCTGGTGTAGATTTCCGAATAGCACTCGTCGCTCAGGATCATGAAGCCGTAGCGGTCGGCGAGGTTCTTCAACCGGGTGAAGTAATCGCGCGAGGCGACCGCGCCTTGCGGATTGGCGGGCGAGGCGATGAACATCGCCACCGTTCGCGCCAGCGTCGCTTCGTCGAGCGCGTCGAGATCCGGCAGGAATCCGTTGGCGACGGTGGTCGGCAGATAGACCTGCTCGCAACCGGCGGCGCGTGCGCCGGCGCCATAGGCCGGATAGAACGGATTCGGGCATCAGGATCGCGGGCCTGCCCCTGCGCGGGCCGACATAGCGCGCGGCGGTGATCGCCGCGAAAAACAGACCCTCGCGGCTGCCGTTCAGCACCAGAACTTCACTCTCGGGATCGACCGCGTCGGGGCAAATGGAACCGGGTCGAAAGCCAGTTCGCGACCGCCCGGCGGAACGGCTCGATGCCCTTGGCCATGCGGGTAGCGGCCGAACTCGGCGATGTGCTTGGCCAGCACCGGCCCGACAAACGCCGGAACAGGGTGCTGCGGTTCGCCTAATGACAGTGCAATCAATGGCTTACCGGGCTGGTAGGGCGCCAGAAGCTCGGTCGTCCGCAAAAACGGCGAGCGCTCGGCCTGCCCGGCAGGGGTGCTGCTGCCGGCGCCCTGCGCCACGCCGGAAGAGGCGGTCATTGCCATGTCTGAAACGCCAGCACTTTCAAAAGCGGTCGAGGGATTTACCGAAGGATTCTTGACCGGCCCCAGACCGATCAAACCACCATAGATACGGCGAGGTTAAGACGCGATTAACCATCGGTCGAGCTGGACAAATTGCGTGGTATTACCATATCTGAGATAGGTATTACCTCGGGAGGTCTGCGATGGCAACGACGGTCACTAGCAAGGGCCAAGTGACGATCTCCAAAGCCGGTCCGCGATCACCTCGGTATCGCTCCGGGCAGTCAGGTCGAATTCCGCGCGGGTAGCTGACGGCAGCATCGTGATCGAAAGAGCCGACGGCACCAAGCAGCCCAGCCGGTTTGCGAAGCTGGTAGGCATTGCCGGTCCTGGTCTCTCCACCGATGAGGTCATGGCGATCACGCGCGGCGATTAGCCCCGTGACCTGGTCGACTCGAATGTTCTGCTCGACATCTTCACCAAAACCCCGGTTTGGTGGGAATGGTCGCTTATGCAGCTTGAAGACGCCGCGCTGCACGGTCCGCTGCTAATCAACGATGTTATCTTTGCTGAGACGTCGATCCGATTTGAAAGCATTGAAGCGTTCGATGCCGCTCTGGCGGATGCCGGAATCACCTTTGTGCCAATACCTCGGCCGGCGTTGTTTCTGGCGGGCAAAGCTTCGCTCAAGTACCGAACCTTGGGCGGTGCCCGGAGCGGCGTGCTGCCGGATCTTTTATTGGCGCTCATGCTGCGACTGAAAACCTGCCACGCTGCTGACTCGCGATACGCGGCGTTACCGAAACTACTTTCCGACGGTTACCTTGATTGCGCCGGAAATCGACGGGAGCTGCCGCCGCGGCTGCATGTAGTGCGAAATGGCGTAGTGTATTTCAGCGACGATCGTCAGCGAAGCGAATTAATCCACGTGGCGGAAAGGCAGATCAGATTGCTTAGTCGCATACGCTCCTCGCAATGATGGCATCCAAACACACGTTCGCAACCCGCGGCGCGAGTGCGCCCGAGTCTTCGTAAGGATTCTTCGCCCTCGAAACAGAGGGCGCAGGGGAATGCCGGGTGCGCGCTGCACCCGCGGTCTCGTGTGCAACGTGCACAAAAGAAGTGCGCACACGAGCATACAGGTTCAGCGGAGGCAATCCGACATTCCCTGCGCAATGGCTTTACGGCTTATGCCGCGCTCTCCCCGGCGACGAATTCGTCTTGTCACCGTCGTTGATGAATCAATGACATGATCGCGCCCGGTTGGGCCGAACACGTCTCCATCAACTTGACACCAGCAACGGATGCCAGGACCACACGGTTTTGCCGTACGCAGCTATCGTTGTTCGTCTTGCGCGCCGCTAATCGCTCACAGGCTCAAAGCCCGCCCTGCAACCACATTGCGCGCGCAACGCTGCCGCGTCCACCGCAACCCGTCCCAACGTTCGTGACGATGGCCAACGCCCCTCTGTGTCGGGACGGGATACCTAATGATGTGAAGTGATTTGGGTAAACGAAAACAGAAATATTTTGCGGGAAGGGCTGGACAGATTTTGCTGATTTGCCCGTCGGGTCAATTTGTCGCGCCTGCTCTCTCCACATCGTCATTGCAAGCAAAGCGAAGCAATCCATAGCGCCGCTTGCGGAAAATGGATTGCTTAGTCCGCTTCGCTCCTGCAATGACGGTCTTTTGCCGAATCAGCGGGCCAACTCTCTCCGCAAAGTCTACCGCTGCGGCAACCGCTCAAAACTCGGCATGCCGTCGGGGATGTGGTGGAAGGGCTGCTTGTCGACGGTGTAGATCGCGACCTGCGGCATGATCTGAGCGCGGGATCGTCGAGCGTGCCGACCTTTGATCACCACGACCGGCACGCCTGCGGCCGCGTTACGACATGCGTGCCGCATTCGGCGCAGAATTCGCGTGTCACCGGCTTCTCGAGGTCGCTGCGCGAAAACTGCTTCGGGGTCCCCTTTGGTGTACCGGAAGCCGTCGGGCGGCATCACCACGAACATGTTGGGCGAGCCGCCGGTGATGTACTGGCATTCGCGGCAGTGGCATTGCGCCTTCATCATCGGCTCGCCCTCGGCCACATAGCGCACGGCTGCCGCAATAGCATCCGCCTTCGAGTTTCATGACGATCTCCCTGTTTGTGACGGCTTGTTTGGATGTCCCGCATTTCGACGGCTGCAAGCGATTTTGCGCAATCTCCCTTCTCTGGCTGAAAGCAAAGAAAGGGGCTCCAACTTGCGCTGGAGCCCCTCAACGGTCAGGGCATTGCCGGGTATGTGCCCAAACCGGAGTTGTGGGCGCGACCCTGGTAGATCGCGCCCCGGGAGAACTCACATGTTGTAGGCGCGCTCCGTGTGCTCGGTGACGTCGAGGCCTTCGCGTTCGGTCTCGACGTTGACGCGCAGGCCGACGATGACATCGACGACCTTGTAGAGGATCGCGGAGCCGATGCCCGACCACACCAGCGTGGTGCAGACGCCCCAGACCTGCGGAGATCATCTGCGCCGACGAAGTCGTAGTCGGCGACCTTCGGCGGGATCTGGGTGTAGTCCATGATGCCGGCGCCGCCGAGCGCCGGGTTCACCAGGATGCCGGTGCCGAGCGCGCCGATGATGCCGCCGATGCAGTGGACGCCGAACACGTCGAGCGAGTCGTCATAGCCGAGCGCGTTCTTCACCACGGTGCAGAAGAACAGGCAGACGACGCCGACCACGAGACCGAGCACGATCGCGCCCATCGGACCGGCGTAACCGGCCGCAGGCGTGACCGCCACGAGGCCCGCCACCGCACCCGACAACGCGCCGAGCACGGAAGGATGACCCTTGACGATCCATTCCGCGAACATCCAGGCCATCGCCGCCGCTGCGGTTGCAACGAAGGAGTTGGTCATGGCGAGCGCAGCGCCGCCGTTGGCTTCGAGGTTCGATCCGGCGTTGAAGCCGAACCAGCCGACCCAGAGCAGCGAAGCGCCGATCATGGTCATGGTCAGCGAGTGCGGAGCCATCAGCTCCTTGCCGTAGCCGACGCGCTTGCCGATCAGCGAGCGCACCGACGAGGCCGGCGATACCGGCGTTGATGTGCACCACGGTGCCGCCGGCGAAGTCGATCGCGCCCTTCTTGAAGATCCAGCCGGCGTCGGCGTTGACTTCATCGAGCTTGGCCTGCGCCGCGGTCTTCGCCGCACCGTCAGCCCGCCGCCGCAAGCGCCTTGGCGGCATCCGTGGATCGCGTCCGGTCCGGCCCAGTACCAGACCATGTGCGCGATCGGGAAGTAGATCAGCGGTGACCCAGAGCGGGATGAACAGCGCGACCGCCGCGAACTTCATGCGCTCGGCGAAGGCGCCGACGATGAGGGCGGGGGTGATCGCCGCGAAGGTCATCTGGAAGCAGACGTAGACGAGCTCGGAGATGTTGGCGTCGACGCTGAAGGTCGCCGCCTTCGAGATCCGTCGTCACGCCCATCAGGAAGGCCTTGGAGAAGCCGCCGATGAAGTCAGAGCCGCCGGTGAAGGCGAGGCTGTAGCCGTAGAGCGCCCAGATCAGGGCGACGATGCAGACGGTGTAGAACACCTGCATCAGGACCGAGAGCATGTTCTTGGAGCGGACCAGACCGCCATAGAACAGCGCAAGGCCGGGGATCGTCATCAACAGCACCAGCACCGTCGACGTCAGCATCCAGGCGTTGTCGCCCTTGTTGACGGTCGGCTCCGCGTAGGCAGCGGTCGCGGCGAACAGGCCGACTGCGAAGCGCCGCCAATCCCGCGCTATAGGGACGTTTAAACGTCATTTGGTTGTACTCCTGAGTGGTAAGGTTGAGCGCGAAATCAGAGGGCCGCGGCATCCGCCTCGCCCGTGCGGATGCGAACCGCATGGTCGAGGCTGATGACGAAGATCTTGCCGTCGCCGATCTGTCCGGTTTTGGCAGCTGAGGTGATGGCGTCGATGGTCTTGTCGACCTGATCCGAGGCGACAGCGACCTCGATCTTGATCTTGGGCAGGAAGCTCACGGCGTATTCGGCGCCGCGATAGATTTCCGTATGCCCCTTCTGCCGGCCATACCCTTTGACTTCCGTCACCGTGAGACCGTGAACGCCAATGGCGGTCAGGGCGTCACGGACTTCTTCGAGCTTGAATGGCTTGATGATCGCCATAACAATTTTCATGGGTCCTATCCCGCTTGGGCCCGGTTCAGACAGACCGGGCGTTCTCGACTGAGGTTCACCACGCGGAGAAGTTCACTACGCGGGCACAGCCAGGACCCATAGAATCAAATGCCGTGCCAGATCGGCGGATTCCCTAACGGATTATGAATCCGGACCTTTTCGCCTTTGCGGGAGTCGTGCCACCTGCGCTATTCCGTCGCGCTCAAAGCCTAATCACGCCTGCTCAAATCGTGAGCAGCGCCAGACTCCGGACATAATCCTGCCCAGCGGCTAGCGGCAGGAAAGCGGTATCTTGATGGGGAATTCTACTGCAAGCGCCTCGCCATGCTGCGAAATATCGAGGCCTTCCAGCTCCTGCTGCAGCGACACCCGCAGCGGCACGAACGCGCTCACCAGCTTGAGCAGCACGTAGGTGACGCCGCCGGACCACACCAAGGTGGCCGCGATGCCGTAGAGCTGGATCAGCACCTGCTTGCGGATGGCCCTCGATCAGGCCGGCGGTGCCGCCGATGGCGCTGGTCGCGAACACGCCGGCGAGCAGGGTGCCGGTCATGCCGCCGATGCCGTGGACGCCGAACACGTCGAGCAGAGTCGTCATAGTTGAAACGATGCTTGAGCCAGGTGCAGGCCCAGAAGCACGACGAGGCCCGCGACGACGCCGATGATGATGCCGTGCCAGGGCGCGACGAAACCGGAAGCCGGCGTGATCGTGCCAGGCCCGCGACCGCGCCCGAGATCATGCCGAGCACCGACGGCTTGCGCCGCGTCGCCCATTCGATCGCGCCCCAGGTCAGCGCGCCGGCGCAGGCGGCGAGATGGGTTGCGGTGATCGCCATCACCGCGCGCGAATTCGCTGCCAGCGCCGATCCGCCGTTGAAGCCGAACCAGCCGACCCACAACAATCCGGTGCCGATCACGGCGAGCGACAGATCGAACGGCGACGAGGTTCTCGCTGCCATAGCCGTGACGCCGGCCCATCACCTTCGCGGCAACCAGTCCGCCGATGCCGGCGGACAGATGCACGACGAGACCGCCGGCGAAATCCAGCACGCCCATGGTGGCCGAGGAAGCCGCCGCCCCATACCCAGTGCGCCAGCGGCACATAGACGAACATGAACCAGCCGATCGGAGAACAAGCAGATAGGCCGAGAACCGCATCCGGTCGGCGACCGAGCCTGCCACCAGCGCCACCGTGATGATCGCAAACGTCATCTGGTACAGCATGAACAGCGCTTCCGGGATCGTCTTCGCCGCCGGGTTGACGCTGTCCATCGTCATGCCGAGCGAGGAACCAGCGATCGAGCGTGCCGATCCAGGGACCGTCGCCGACGAACGCCAGCGAATAGCCGAACGTCACCCAGAGGATCGAGATGATCGCGACCGCAGCCGAGGCTCTGCGCCATCGTCGCCAGCACGTTCTTCTTGCGCACCATGCCGGAATAGAACAGCGCCAGGCCCGGTATCGTCATCATCAGCACGAGCGCGGTGGCGACGATCATCCACGCGGTGTCGGCGGCGTTGATGGTCGATGTCTCGGCGACAGGCCGGCGTCGCCGGCGAACTCGCCGCAAGAGTGATGAGCGCAGCAATCCTCGCTGCACGATACGATGATGTGCCCCCATGGAATTTCCCCGGCCGTGATCGTTGTCGTTTCTTGATTGCGCGCGTCGTGCGTCGTTGCCGGCGCGCATTGAAATTGCGGTGAGTATCAGAGCGCGTCGCTGTCGGTCTCGCCGGTGCGGATGCGCAGCGCGTGATCGATCGGCGTGACGAAGATCTTGCCGTCGCCGATCTGTCCGGTGCGCGCGTTCGCGGTGATGACGCTCGACCGCCTTGTCGGCGATGTCGGAGGCGACCGCGATTTCGATGCGCAGCTTGGGCAGGAAGTTCACGACATATTCGGCGCCGCGATAGATTTCGGTGTGGCCCTTCTGGCGGCCGTAACCCTTGACCTCGGTGACGGTCATGCCGTGGACGCCGATGGCCGTCAGCGCCTGGCGCACCTCGTCAAGCTTGAAAGGTTTGATGATCGCGACGACGAGTTTCATGGTCAGGCCTTCATTTCTCTGCGGTATTTTCTTGGGTGTCACTTGCAGGCTCGGCTGGCCGCCGGCGGTTCGGCGTCCATGCCAAATCTGGCATCTTTCTGGGCAAATGGCACAAAAAGTTGCAGGTTTAAGGGGAAAACATTCCGAGCTGGTGACCTCGGTCACTGTACAGGGAACATGATCGTCCGACAGAATGCGGTTTCTTCGCCAGCCGCCTAGCCGGCTTCCCCGTCTCCACGACCAAAGGGAACAAAATGTCGAACCGATCGTGGTTTATGCATCCAACGGCCAGCAACAGGGCCCTTTCCGGAAGCCCAGCTCCGCGACCTCATCACCAGGGGCACTGTCCGGGCCGATACGCTGGTCTGGTCCGAGGGCATGTCCGGCTGGCAACGGGCCGGAGAAATCCCCGGCCTCGTTCCCGGCGGCTCGGGTCCGCCGTTTGTCCCGCAGCCGGGCGGCCCGCCGCCGATGAGCGCAGTCGGCGGCTATAGGTGGGTTACGGTGGCGGCCCGTTGTCGGTCGACCTGCCGTTATGGGGCTTCCTCGGGCGCGGCATCGTGTTCGTGATCGGCTTTCTGCTGGTCATCCCCGCGCCTTGGGTGGCGGTCTGGTTCTATAAATGGATGGCGTCGCGCATCCACGTGCCGGGGCGGCCGAATTTCGCCTTCACCGGCCAGGTCGGCGATATCTGGTGGGTCTTCATGGCAATGGCGATCCTGCACCTATGTCGGCTCGACCGATCTGCTATTATTTCCAGTACCTCGCAATTCCGATTCAGGCGTTCTGTCCTGGATGGTGGTGCGATGGATCGCGGCCAATCTCGCTTCGAACGGCGAGCACCTGCCGATCTCCTTCAACGGCAGCGCGCTCGGCTACATCGGCTGGGATTTGCTGATGTACGTTTCCGTCATCAGCATCATCGGCTGGGCCTGGGTGATCACCGCCTGGATGCGCTGGAACTGCCGTAACATCGGCGGCACCCAGCGCGAGGTGATCTTCATCGCATCAGGCCTGGAAATGCTGTGGCGGACCATCGTGTTTCGCGATCGGCTGCGGGTTCATCATCCCGATCCCGTGGGCGATGCGCTGGTACGCAAGCTGGTGCGTGTCGCAATTCGCGCTCGTCGACCGGACCGCGCTGAGGCGGCGCGGATTCTTGTTTGACGCGTTTTCTTCACGGGAACCGGTACCCACTTCGCTCGAAAACGCTACGATTCACCGGCGCTGGCGCACCGAGCCTTCCTGGGCCACGGACGCCACCAGCGTGCCGTCGGGCTTGAAGATCAGGCCGCGGGTCAATCCGCGGCCGCCTGCGCGCTCGGCGAGATCCTGCGCGTAGAGCAGCCATTCGTCGGCGCGGAACGGACGGTGAAACCACATCGCATGATCGAGGCTTGCCGGCATCATGCGCCTGTCGAACAGCGTGCGGCCGTAGCGCGCCATCACGGCATCGAGCAGCGAGAAGTCCGACGCATAGGCGAGCGCGCACATATGCAGCGCCGGATCGTCGGGCAGTTTTGCCGCGGTGCGGATCCAGACATTGATGCGTCCGTCGTCGATCTTCTCACCGAAATAGCGGCCGAGCTCGACCGGGCGCAGTTCGATCGGTCGGTCGGATTCGTAATCAGCGCCGGATGAAGTCCGGCATCTCCTTGAACATCGGCTGCTTGGCGACTTCTTCCGCGGTGAGCTTTTCCGGCGGCGGCACGTCCGGCATCTTCTCCTGGTGGTCGAAGGCGCCTTCCTCCTCGGCGTGGAACGAGACCATGATCGAGAAGATCGCGTTGCCGTGCTGGATCGCGGTGACGCGCCTGGTCGAGCTAGCTCTTGCCGTCGCGCAGGCGTTCGACCTGGTAGATGATCGGAACCTGCGGGTCGCCCGGCAGGATGAAATAGCAATGCAGCGAATGCGGCAGCCGGCCTTCGACGGTGCGGCACGCCGCCACCATCGCCTGGCCGATCACCTGGCCGCCGAACACCCGCTGCCAGCTCGTCTTCGGGGCTGTTGCCGCGGAACAGATTCACCTCGATCGGTTCCAGATCGAGGATGGAAATCAGGTCAATCACGCCTTTGGACATGGCAGCGCTCTTTCGGTTGCTCGGAAATGACGAAGTATCCTTGTTTCGTGGCCCTGTTTCGCCCAGCTAATATCAGGTAGCAAGTACAAGTCTGATGCACGTAACGGGTTAAGGAATGCGCATGCCGGCACAGCGAAGCATTGTCATCTGCGGCGGCGCCTTTGCCGGGCTGGCGCTGGCGCTGGCGCTGCGTCAGGGGCTTGGGCCCGATATTCCCGTCATGGTGGCCGATCCGGCGCTGGGGCTGACGGCCAAGCCGCGATCCGCGCGCGACCGCGATCGTCGCCGCCTGCCGGCGGCTGTTCGAGGCGCTCGGCGTCTGGGATCAGGTCGCGCCAGGCGCGCAGCCGATCACTGGACATGGTCGTGACCGATTCAGGCTCGACGACGCCACCCGTCCGGTGTTTCTGACGTTTGCCGGCGATGTCGAGCCCGGCGAGCCCTTCGCGCATATGGTCGAAAACCGCCATCTGATCGATGCGCTGGCCACGCGCGCCGAGGCTGAAGGGCGTCGACTTGCGCGCCACCGCGGTTTCGTCCTTCGACTCGCGCAGCGACGGCGTCGACGTGACGCTCGCCGACGGCACCGTCGTTGCCGCAAGCCTCTGCTGGTCGCCGCCGACGGCGCGCGCTCGAGACTGCGCGAACGCGCAGGCATCGCCACCCATGGCTGGGACTATGATCAATCCGGCATCGTCGTCACCGTCGGCCATGAGCGCGACCATGGCGGCCGCGCCGAAGGAACACTTTCTCCCGGCGGGACCGTTTGCGATCCTGCCGCTGACCGGAAAGCGCTCGTCGCTGGTGTGGACCGAGAACCGCAACGAAGCCGCGCGGATCACAGCGCTTGAGCGAAGAGGAGTTTCACGGTGAACTCGAGCGGCGCTTCGGCTTGCATCTCGGCGAGATCAAGGCACTCGACAAGCCGCGCGCGTTTCCGCTCGGCTATTTCGTCGCGCGTTCCTTCATCGCCGAACGGCTGGCGCTGGTCGGCGACGCCGCGCATGTGATTCACCCGATTGCAGGCCAGGGCCTCAATATGGGCTTGAAGGATGTCGCAGCGCTGGCCGAAGTCGTGGTCGATGCGGCGCGGCTCGGCATGGATCCCGGACAGGCCGACGTGCTCGAGCGTTACCAGCGCTGGCGGCGGTTCGATACCATGGCGATGGGGCTTGCGCCACCAACTCGCTGAACTTCCTGTTCTCGAACGAGATCGCGGCTGCTGCGCACGGTGCGCGATATCGGACTTGGGCTGGTCGATCGCGCGCCACCGCTGAAAAGCCTGTTCATCCGCCAGGCCGCTGGGACTTGTCGGGCGAAGTGCCGCGGCTGCTGAAGGGCGAGGCGCTGGGGGCTAATGCCGTCATTGCGAGGAAGCGGAAGCGCGAATCCATCCGAGCCGCAACAATGGATTGCGAACTAATCGACAGTTCCGACAGTCGATCTTCCTTGCCTCTTCCGGCAGCATGATCGGGATGCCGTCGCGGATCGGATAGGCGAGCTTGGCCGAGCGCGAGATCAGTTCCTGCCGGGTGCTATCGAACTCCAGTGGACCCTTGGTGATCGGGCAGACCAGGATCTCCAGCAGTTTCGGGTCGACGATGCCGTCGAGGCGTTCGGGCGAGGCATTCATTTGCAGTCTCCGGCTCAGGCGGCGTGCTGTAGCACATCAGGCCGGAAGCCGTCACCATGCGCCGCTCAGCGCGAGGCCATCTGTAGCAATCTCGTCGATCACCGCCTGCTGTTTCGCTGACGGCAGCGGCTGGTCCGACAGCGCAAAGCCGAGATAGGCCCAGTACAGGATTTGCGCGCGGGGCGAGGCTGTGTCTGCTTTGCAGGCCGGCCTGCCGCAACATGTGCTCGATATAGTCGATCCGGCGGCGGTCGATCGCCTGCACCGCGGCCCGCGCCCTGGGGTCGATCGCGGCCCAGCCGCGGACGGCCTTCTCCAGCGTCGGCTTGCTGCCGAACGCCCCGCGCACCAACAGCGACAGCGGGTTGCCGTCCCGGGCGGCGGCCTCGAGGCCGGCAATGATCTGTTCGGCGGCGACCTCGCGCCAATGCTTGAGGACCGCGGCGTGGAACGCGGCAATATCGGCAAAGTGCCAGTAGAAACTGCCGCGCGACACCCCCATCGCCTTGGCCAGCGGTTCCGCCTTCAGCGCCGTGAAGCCGCTTTTGGCCAGCGTCTTGAGGCCCTGATCGAGCCAGTCTTTGCGGAAAGTTGATCGTTCATGGGTTTGCCTGCGACATCTCACCATACACTACTGTATTGACAGGCGCCAGCCACGGGCATAAACCACCATACAGTAGTGTATGGACAGTTCACGGAGATGGCCGATGCGCGATATCCTTGCTGCAATGCTCGGGCGCCGTCGCGGTCGTGGTGGCGCTGATCCACGGCGTGCTCGGCGAGACCAGAGTATTCGCGCGCGCGCCACGATCGAACCGCCGCGGTTGCGCACCCTGATCCGGCTGGTGTGGCAAGCCGGCACCGATCGCGTGGATCGGCGGCGGCGTTCTCTTGATCGCCGCGCCTTCGATGGCCTGGAGCCGGCGCGGCACTGGGTCGTGGCGACGCTGGTTGCCGTGTTCGGTTTTGCCGCTTTCGCCAAGCGCCTGGGCGACCCGCGGGCGGCATATTGGATGGATGGCGATGAGTGCGGTGGTGGCGATGGCGGTGGCTGGGTACTAGGGCGCGCGTCTTGAATGGCCCCTGACCACGCCCCGTGAGCGAGACGTCGCTGGTTGCGAGCCGGCGAAGCCCTGCTCGTTCCGACCAGCGGTTGATGCGCCGCGCGGATCGAACCGGCTACTGCAACCCGGTATCGCCGCTGGTGCGCTTCTTGGCGAGATCCATCTCGGTCACCGCGATCAGGATCTCGGCGCGGGTCTTCAGGTCGGGCGCTTCCAGCATCGCCTGCTTTTCCGGCCGGGCCATAGGGCGACATCATCGCCAGCGCATTGACCAGCGCCTCGTTGGGCGCGCTCTCGACGCCTTCCCAATCGACCTTCAGATTGTTGGCGTTGAGAAAATCCGTCAGCACCGTCGAGCAGCGCCTCGCGATCGACGCGCCTCGCCCTTGCGCGCGGTGAAATCGTCGGCGAAGGAAAGAAATCCACCTTGCATTGCCGGTAGGCGGTCAGCACCGTCGATCTCCTCGACCACCTTGAAGCGCGACAACGCCGGTGCAGTTCGAGGATGTAGCGGCCGTCGCCGGATCTCGGCGAGCTGGGTGATGCGCCCGACGCAGCCGACGCGAAACAGCGCCGGCCGCGCCTCGTCCTGCGAGTGGGAAACGTCCGGCTGGATCATCCCGATCAGCCGATGGCCGTCGCGCAGCGCATCGTCGACCATCGCCAGATAGCGCGGCTCGAAAATGTTGAGCGGCATCTGGCCGCGCGGCAACAACAGCGCGCCGGGCAGCGGAAACACCGGGATGATTTCGGGAAGCTCGCCGGGTCCGCGATATTCGGCATTGATCGGCATCTGCGGTCCCGGTGCTAGTTCATGGGAGATTTACGAAAACAGAATCGTCGACAGCCGCTTTCGTCCATCCACGGTCGCCTCATCGGCGCCGCCCCACGCCTCGAAGAACTGCACGAGCTGCTTGCGCGCGCCGTCGTCGTTCCACTTTGCGGTCGCGCTTGACGATCTCCAGCAGCTGGTCGGTCGCCTCGGCGACGCTTGCCCTGCGCGTTGAGCGCGGTCGCCAGATCGAATCGCGCCTGATGATCGAGCGGGTTTGCGGCGACTTTCTGTTCCAGCTCGGTCACCGGGCCGACGGCTTGCGCCTGTTCGGCGAGATCGATTGCGGCCTGCACGGCCTTGACCGCCGGATCGTTGCGCTTGGATTCCGGCACCATCGCAATGCGTCTGCCTGGCCTGCTCGATCGCGCCGGTGGTCACGTAGCATTTCGCAAGGCCCGCAAGCGCCGCGATATTGGTGGAATCGATCGCCAGCACCTCGGCATAGATCTGCGCCGCGGCGGCAGCATCGCCTTCCGCCAGCACGGCCTCGGCCTCTTTCAGGATTTCCGCGATATTCGGCTCGCCGGCGCGCGGCCACGCCCTTGGTGAGCTTGTCGATGAAGGCGTTGACCTGGCTTTCCGGCACCGCGCCCATGAAACCGTCGGCGGGCTGGCCGTTGACGAAGGCGATCACGGCCGGGATCGACTGGATGCCCATCTGGCCCGGGATCGCCGGATGCTCGTCGATGTTCATCTTGACCAGCTTGACCTTGCCCTTGGCGGCGCGGACCGCCTTTTCGAGCATCGGCGTGAGCTGCGCGGCAGGGGCCGCACCAGGGCGCCCAGAAGTCGATCAGCACCGGCTGGCGCTTCGATTCCTCGATGACGTCCTTCACGAAGGTCTGGGTGGTCGGTCTCCTTGATCAGATCGGGTACTGCCTGCGGCGCCGGGCCGCCGCCCTGCTCAACTATCGTCACGGTATCCTCGCCTGATGTCTTGAGAATTCGTCTCGAAAAGCGGTCCTGAGAAGGCGCCCCTTCTAGCACGGCCAGGGGCGAAGTACTCACTCCGCTAGATGGCGGCTGGGCCACAAAATTCAATCGTTCCCGGGCACCCGGGACCGCTCGGCTCGTCAGAGATCGAGGTAGGGCCGCTGGCCGTCAGCCCATGATCGCCGCTATCGTTGAAAACCGAGGGAACTGGCATGGCCAAAGGCCCATTACAGCACCGTGTTCGAACAGCCGGCCCGCGACATCTGGAAAATCGTGCGCGATTTCAACAATTACCCGGTCTGGGTCGGCGGCGCCGGCGAGAGCGAGATCGATGGACGGCAAATCCGGCGCGACCGTCGGCGCGGTCCGGAACGTGCTCTATCAAGGGCGGCGGATCCGGCAGCGGCTCTTGGCGCAGTCCGGACGTCGAGCGGTCGCAAACCTATGAATTCTGCGGCGCGGCCACGCTGCCGATGACGGATTACCAGGCCACCTTGCGGAATTACCGACATCACCGACAGCGACCGCGCCTTTGTCGAATGGTGGGCGACATTCGATTGCGATTCGGACCGCCGCGACAGAATTGACCAGAAACTTGCAGGGTTCGTTCGAGAAATGGCTCTGAATCGCTCCGCGATACACGCTGGCAAGCTGATTCCGGGTTCCCGATGCCGAGGCCAAAGCGAGCCGATTAGCGCTCGTTTCGGCGTTGTTTCGGACCGATTCTGCCCCTATTTGTTAAGAAAGTCGCGCTATTCGGTTGGCTCGTGAGTTTGGCCGCGTTCGCACTGTTGCATTCACGGCCTGCATTTGGCATAGCTCTGCCGTTGCCGGCGAGCGATCGCCGACATCTCGGATGCGGGTGTAGCTCAGTGGTAGAGCACGACCTTGCCAAGGTCGGGGTCGAGGGTTCGAGCCCCTTCGCCCGCTCCAATATACTCTTGGTACTTTTGAATGAACTTTCGACAGGCCGCCGAAAGGCGGCAGCCGTCGGTTATTGCCCGGGGAAGCGTGGGGGGAAGCGGCGGGAGACGAACGGCCTCCTTCCGGCCTCAAAATTTGTTTTTCGCCGGATCGGATCTGGATTTCCAGCTCGACGCTGATTGCCCTTGTAGGTGCGTGCAAGTCGCGCTGACCATACCGCATGAGACGGCCCGCGATTTGCGTCCGCGCTGACGATACCACCAGAACCAATCCCGCGCCACCTGCCGAATGTTACCACCGCGCAGGCCAGCGCCGCACATGCGGGTGAGCGTCGAAGCGGCGCGCACGCTGCCTGGGGTTAGGTGTGCGGGTCCTCGGCCATCACGCTGCCCTCTCCGCGGGCTCGGCAAGGGCCAAGCCGCGCAGATAGTCCGCCAGCCTTGGAGGCCTGGCTGCAGGCTGTAAAGAATGCCCGTTTGTCAGCCTTCAGAAGCTCAATCCAGTGGCCGATATAGCCCGCGCTCCGGACGTCCCCGTCAAAGCCAAATTCCGCACACAGGAACGCGGCGCCCAACTCTGCGATCAGTTCCTCGGCCGCGTAGTTGCGTGAGCCGAACCGGTTCTTCAAATCCCGATCGAGGCGCGACTTGTGGCCCGTCCAATGCGTCAGCTCGTGGAATGCCACGTTGTAGAAGTGATCCGCGCCCTTGAAGCCTGCGAATGCCGGCATCGAGATAAAATCTCGGCTCGGCACATAGTAGGCTTCGCCGTGGCCCTCGCGGATGTCGGCGCCAGTTGAGTGCAGGAATGCGTCGGCAAGCCCGTCGCGCGTGTCGGGATTACGAATGCGCATTGGCTTCCCTGCTGATGACGCTATCGGGCAGGTTCTCGCACTGGTCGACATTGAAAACCGTGTACTCTGCGCATCATCGGGGACTCAGGCGCGTTGAGGAGCTATCGTCCGCGCCTTGGTCGCGGACCTGCAGTTGCTTCACGAAATACACCTTCGTGCCGCGCTCGCCCTTGCGCACGTTGCCGCCCAACTCCAAGGCCTGCTTGAAGGTCGAGAAAGCGCGGCGTGCGATAGCCGGCCGCCTGCGCCATCCACAACAGAACGACGTTGCATCCTGAGTAGGGTCGATTGGATCACGGCGTTGCACGGCGTATTCGCGCCCGGGGTTGCCGACCATGGCTTAACCCAAGGGGCGGCACCGGCTTCTAGCTCTGCAACAATGCGCGCCGATACCTCGGCGTAGAGATCACGTTTCATGGCTCGCCTCGCTGTTATGGCTGACGCGACCACGATCGGCCGCGTGCCATAGCCGCGTCGGGCAAGGCGTCAGGTTGGGTCAGGCCGAGAGGCGCAAAATCTACCCCCGGGGGTGCATGGACAGGCCCCCGTCTCGCGCGCGCGGAAGACCTCACCGGAAAAATACCCAGGGACCAAAAAGTAGGCGTTAAGCTTTGTTACACCCACCTGCCGGTGGATTTCCACGTGACGCAAAGCGGTGGCAGCGCTGCGCAGCCCATAGCGAATGGGCCACCAAAGCGGCGTCCTCAGGGCGTCGGGAAGCGCTGGTCGCGGACCCGCTGACGCCCGCAGGCCGCGACGTGAGCGACCTCGATACGAATGGCGATGCGCCGGGGAGCACGTCACCAAGTAGCGTAGCCAGCTATTAACCGGCGCGGCTTCCCAGTTTCACGCTATGCGCGCATTCTGCCGTCACCTCATACCCACCCTATTTGCATAGTGCGACACAAGCAACATCGGCGAGAAGCCGCTTAAGGTTTGACGTTGGTCGAGCAGGCCGATCCGTATCCACGGCGACCCGAATTGCCGAAAAGGGACGTGTCACTTGCCGCCGCCTATGGGCTGGTCCCGAGAAACGGTCATACCTTTTAACGCTCCCAGAAATGGCATCGCCCATCGTGGCGGACCCTCGTCGAGCGTCAGTTGCACCGAAAACCAGCGTTGGCCGAGACCGGCGCATCATGCTTTGATAGCTGCGCTGAGTTGGCGATCTAGAGGGTGCCCTTCTCTTTGACCGGCGAGAACGGTACAGCGGCGGACTGACAGCTATTCTGGCGGCGGATGTCGCCGGCTATAGCCGCTTGATGGGTGTCGATGAGGAAGGCACGCTGGCCCGGCTCAAGGCGGTCAGAAAGGCCCTCGTCGACCCCACAATCGCCGCCCATCGCGGACGGATCGTCAAGACCACGCGGCGACGGCATGCTGGTCGAGGTTTGCCAGCGCGGTGGATGCGGTACGCGGTGCCCGTTGAAGTTCAGCGCGGCATGGCCGAGCAGAACGCCGCCGTGCCGCAGGATAAGCGGATCGAATTCCGTATCGGCATCCACGTCGGTGACATCATTTTTGATGACAACGACATCTTCGGTGATGGCGTCGAATATAGCGGCCCGCCTTGAGGCCATCGCCGAACCGGGTGGGGTCTGCATATCCAATGACGCCTACCGGCAGGTCCGGGGCAAGGTCGAGATTGTCTGTGATGATATGGGGCCGCAGCCACTCAAGAATATTGCCGAGCCCATGCAGGCGTGGCGGGTT
>ERZ1370068.3863-contig-2960_pt1 | contig 89937 bp, 122 predicted proteins | sample MGYA00561227_ERZ1370068 | MGnify/ENA primary metagenome ERZ1370068 (study PRJEB38410, sample SAMEA6850437) | metagenome | study: Metagenomic assessment of the ecological functions of the soil: analysis of the soil microbiota associated with the... | reverse complement strand
CCGAAGCGGCGCAGGCCGCCCAGATCTCGGCCGACGACTGTTCGACGACGCTGCCCGCCTCGTGCCACACCGTGATCGGATGCCGGGCGGTCGCCAGCAGACGTTCCGTTCTCGTCAAATATTCCGGCGCGCGCGCTCGATGTTCCGACATCGATGCCGACGAAGGCCTGCCTGCATTGCAACCCCGCTTCAGATCAGCGCCAGCTCACCAGCACGTATAACCTCCGTCAACGAGGACAACGCTTCCGGTCATCAGGCTGGCGGCGTCGGACGCCAGAAACAGGACGACGGATGCAATCTCGTCGACCTCCCCCATCCGCGCCATCGGCGTACCGCCGATCCAGGCATCATACATCTGCGGGCTGTTTTTGACGAATGCGTTGAGGGGCGTTGCGATATAAGTCGGCGCCACGGCGTTGACGCGCACGCCGCGCGCGCCCCACTCGGCGGCGAGCGACTTGGTGAGATGGTGCACCGCGGCCTTGGAGGCGTTGTAGTAGCACTGCTCCTGCGGTTTGTTGACGATGAAGCCGGACATCGAACCGATGTTCACAATGGAACCGGACTTCGCGTCCAGCATGTGCTTGCCGAAGGCGCGGCAGCACCAGAACGTGCCGTTGAGATTGACGTCGATGACGTTCAGCCAATGTTCGTCGGTGACCTTCTCGGCCGGCGTCTCGCTTCGCGCAATGCCGGCATTGTTGACGAGGATATCGATGCCGCCGTAACGGGACGCCAGCTGATCGGCGACCTCGGAAACACGGCGCGAGTCCGTTACATCCATGATGACGATCTCGGCGTCCAGGCCCTTTCGCTTTCAGGCTTGCGCACCCGGTACCGGCAAGCTTGGGGTCGCGATCCGCGATCACGACCTTCGCTCCCGCCTCCGCCAGCGCTTCCGCGCAGGCAAGTCCGATTCCCTGGCCGGCGCCGGTCACAACGGCGGTTTTTCGGTCCAGTTTGAATTTTTCCAGATACATCTTCTTGTTGTTCCTGTTTGCCTGTCGCGGCGCGGCGCGCGATTCCGCTCATGTCCTGATCACCGCACCATCCTTGTCGAAACGGTGCAGCCGGGCTGGATCGGGCGAAAGCCAGACGCGGTCGCCGGCTTTCAGATTGAATTCTCCGATGCAGCGCGCCGTCAGCATTCCGAGTTTGCCGGCGTCGACATAGAGGAAGGTGTCGCTGCCCAGATGCTCGGCGACCGACACGGTCCCGGGCCAGCCCTCTCCCTCCTTGCCGATCCTCAGATGCTCGGGCCTGACGCCGAGCGTGGCGACGCCGGGCTCGCCGGCCGCCTCGCCGGACACAAAATTCATCTTCGGCGATCCGATGAAGCCGGCGACGAACAGGTTCGCCGGGCGTTCGTAGAGTTCCAGCGGCGAGCCGTATTGTTCGATATGGCCGGCGTTGAGCACGACGATCTTGTCGGCCATCGTCATGGCCTCGACCTGGTCATGGGTGACGTAGATGGCGGTGGTCGCGAGCTGCTTCTGCAGTTTGGTGACTTCCAGGCGCATCTGGACGCGGAGCGCGGCGTCGAGATTCGACAACGGCTCGTCGAACAGGAACGCCTTCGGCTCGCGCACGATCGCGCGTCCGATCGCGACGCGCTGACGCTGTCCGCCGGAAAGCTCGCGCGGCTTGCGGTCCAGATAGGGCGTCAGATTCAGCGTGGCGGCCGCGGCCTCCACCTTGCGGTCGATATCCGGGCGCGGCAGGCCGGCCATCTTCAGGCCGAACGCGATGTTGCCGCGGACGCTCATATGCGGATAGAGCGCATAGGACTGGAACACCATCGACAGACCGCGCTTGGCCGGCGGCACGTCCACCACGTTCTTGCCGTCGATCAGGATTTGCCCGCCGGTGACGTCCTCAAGTCCGGCGATCAGGCGCAAGAGCGTGGTCTTGCCGCAGCCGGACGGCCCGACGAACACCACGAAGGAGCCGTCCTCGATATCCAGATTGGCATCCTTGATGATGTTGACCGGCCCGAACGATTTCCGGACTCCCTGCAGCGTGATCTGGCCCATGATCTCTGTTCCCTTGCTATTTGACGGCGCCGAAGGTCAGTCCGCGGACAAGCTGCCGCTGCGTGAACCATCCGAGGATGATGATCGGGGCAATGGCGAGCGTCGAGGCGGCCGACAGTTTTGCCCAGAACAGGCCCTCGGGACTCGAATAGGATGCGATGAACGTCGTGAGCGGCGCCGCGTCCAGCGTCGAAAGGTTCAGCGTCCAGAACGCCTCGTTCCACGCCAGAATGAAATTGAGCAGCAGCGTCGAGGCGAGGCCGGGAACGGCCATCGGCGTCAGCACATAGACGAGTTCGCGTCCGATGGTCGCCCCATCCATCCGCGCCGCTTCGAGGATGTCCTTCGGGATTTCCTTGAAATAGGTGAAGAGCATCCAGATCACGATCGGCAGATTGCCGAGACAAAGGATCAAGACCAGGCCGGCGCGCGTATCGAGCAGGCCGAAATCCCGGAAGATCAGATAGATCGGAACCAGCACGCCGACCGACGGCATCATCTTGGTCGAGAGCATCCAGAGCAGGACGTCCTTGGTGCGCTTGGTCGGCGCAAACGCCATCGACCACGCCGCGGGAATCGCGATGATCATCGCGATCAGCGTCGATCCGCCGGCAATGATGATCGAATTGAGCGCATGATGCAGCGTAGTCGCTGCGCTCCTGCACCGTCGCATAGTTCTCCGTGGTCCAGTGAAACAACAGGAATTTTGGCGGCATGGAGAACGCCTCGAGCTCGGTCTTGAAGCTCGTCAGGACCATCCACAGGATCGGCAGGAAGATCAGAAATCCGAACAGCCACGCCGCAGCCGTGGACACCCATACGCGTCTCGCAGTTACCTTGCGTGCCATCGCTTACGCCTCCAGATTCCGCCCGACGATCCGCACCAGGAAGAAGGCCACGATATTGGCGATCACGACCGCGACCAGTCCGCCGGCGGAGGCGTTGCCGACGTCGTACTGGATCAGCGCCTGCGAGTAGATCAGGAATGCGATATTGGTGGTCTGCCAGGCCCGGGCCGCCGCCGGTCGTGACGAAGATCTCGGCGAACACCGTCAGCAGGAATATCGTTTCGATCAGGATGACCACGGTGATCGGCCGCGCGAGGTGCGGCAGAGTGAGATAGATGAAGCGTCGAAAGCGCGCTCGCGCCGTCCATCTCGGCCGCTTCCTTCTGCTCCTCGTCCTGGGACTGCAGCGCCGTCAGCAGGATGAGGGTGGCAAACGGCAGCCATTGCCAGGCGACGATCAGGATCACCGCGAGCAAGGGCGCATCGTTGAACCAGTCGATCGGCGTCGCGCCCAACGAGCGTCGCGATCCAGGCGAACAGTCCGGACACCGGATGCATCAGCAGGTTCTTCCAGACCAGCGCGCTGACGGTCGGCATCACGAAGAACGGCGCGATCACCATCAAGCGGACGATGCTGCGCCCGACCACCGGCTGGTCGAGCAGCAGCGCCAGCGGCGTGCCGAGCAGGATGGTGATGGCGAGCACCGAGCCGACCAGCACCAGCGTGTTCTGCAGCGCGGTCAGAAACGCGGGGTCGGTGAGAAAGTATCGAAAATTCTCCAGCCCGACGAAGCTCCAGGTTTCCGGATCGAGCAGGCTGTAGTGAAGCGTCGAAAAGTAGATCGTCATCGCCAGCGGGACGATCATCCAGATGAACAGCAATGCGACGGCCGGCGTCAGCAGGGCCCTTCCGAGGACCTGGGTTTGCTGCGTCGCCATCGCCGCCTCCTGCTATCTCTGGGAAGCGAGATGTGGCTGCCGTCCGTGCGCCGGCGCCGGTGCGGCAGCCGAAGATTGGCGCGGCGCGCTATTTGATATAGCCGGCGCGCTTCATTTCGCGTTCGGTGGCTGATTGCGCGGCTGCGAGCGCCGCGTCGACGGTCGATGAGCCGGACAGCGCCGCCGAGAATTGCTGGCCGACGGTGGTGCCGATGCCCTGGAATTCCGGAATCGCCGCGTATTGCACCCCGACGTAAGGCACCGGCTGCACGGTCGGCTTGTTCGGATCGGCGGCGTCGATCGACGCCAGCGTCAGCTTGGCGAACGGCGCGACCTTCAGATATTCAGGATTCTGATAGAGCGAGGTTCGCGTGCCGGGCGGCACGTTGGCCCATCCCTCCTTCGAGGCGACGAGCTTGGTGTAGTCCTTGCTGGTCGCCCAGGCGATGAATTTCTCCGCGGCGGCGGTCTTCTTCGAACCCGCGGGAATCGCGAGATTCCACGCCCACAGCCAGTTGGCGTTCTTGCCGAGCCCCGCATTCGGCGCGAGCGCGAAGCCGACCTTGTCGGCGACCTGGAGATCCTTCGGGATTGGTGACGAAGGAGGCCGCCACCGTGGCATCGATCCACATCGCGCACTTGCCGGAGTTGAACAGCGCCAGGTTTTCATTGAAGCCGTTCGAGCTTGCGCCGGGAGGACCTGCGGCCTTCATCAGGTCGACATAGGTCGAGAGCGTCTTCTTCCATTCCGGCTTGTCGAATTGCGGCTGCCATTTCTCGTCGAACCAGCGCGCGCCGAACGAGTTCGACATCGCGGTCAGGAACGCCATGTTCTCGCCCCAGCCCGCCTTGCCCCTCAGGCAGATGCCGTAGACGCCGGCGGATTTGTCGGTGAGCTTGTTCGCCGCATCGATCACGAAATCCCAGGTCGGCTTTTCCGGCATGGTCAGGCCGGCCTTCTGGAACAGGTCGGTGCGATACATGACCATCGAGCTCTCGCCGTAGAACGGCGCGGCGTACAGCTTGCCCGACACCGAGACGGCGTCGCGGATCTTGGGGAGCAGGTCCGCGGTGTCGTAGTCGGATCCGAGATTGTCGAGCGGAATGAGCCAGTTCTTCTTGGCCCAGATCGGCACCTCGTAGGTGCCGATGGTCAGCACGTCGAACTGCCCGCCCTTGGTCGCGATGTCGGTGGTGACGCGCTGGCGCAGGACGTTCTCTTCGAGCGTCACCCATTTCACGGTGATGTCGGGGTTCTTGGCGGTGAACTCGTTGGTCAGCGCCTGCATCCGGATCATGTCGCCGTTGTTCACGGTGGCGATGGTCAGGGTTGTCTGTGCGATGGAAGGGGCTGCGCCCAACAAGGTAGCCGCGCCCAGGAGGGCGCTGAGGACGTGCTTCACGGTAACCTCCCTTATCTGGCGTTGAGCATATGCCCACGCCTTGCAATTATGTTCACACCGAGTCCCGAGCCTTGTCAAGGATCGGAATCGGGCTTCTGCACCGAACTTGCAGGCGTGGAAGTGACGGTTCGATGGGTCGCATGCGCCGGGATCGGCGGCGGCGTGCACCCGCGCCCGGCGCGGCATGAAAGGCCGGTCAGTTCGCTACGGCTTGAGGATGGCGCCTGCCGTCGCCTCGTCGGTGATCAACCCGTTGAGCAGCCGCCCCTTGAGCGCCGCCCTGATGGCCGAAACCTTGGCGCGGCCGACCGCTGCTCCGATGGTCAGGGCCTCGGCGGGTACCCGCGGTGGAATGCTGGTGAGGCGGAGGTTTGTCCCGCCGTCGATGATGTGGCCCCTGCTCGTCGAATGCCCAGCCGGTCAGTTCGCCAACCGCGCCCAGCCGCATCATCTCGAGCAGTTCTTCGCGCGAGACGAAGCCGTCGACGTAGCACTTGCGCGCTGCCGATCCATCTGCCCGATCGCCGACAAGCCGCAGGTCGGCCTTGGCCGCGACCGCCCTCACCCTGGCGATCGGATCGATCTCGAGCATCTGGTCGCGCTCGCGCTCGGACGACATCAAGAACGGCAGCGGCATCGGATAGTGCCGCGCCTTGGTGCGGTCGGCGAGACGGCCGACGGTGTCGAAGAAGCTCGCCGAGCCGTCGGCCGAAATGTTTCCGACCAGCGACACGATCTGGTGGTTCGGACAGTCGATCGGCGACACGCGCTCGACGGCAGCCCGCACCGCTCTGCCGGTGCCCAAGCGCCACGATCGTCGGCTTCTCGGTGCGCAACGTCGATTCAGGATGTTCGCGGCGCGCTCGGCAATTCCGGCGGCCGACAGCGGCGCGGCGGGATCGGTCGGCACCACTTCGCAGTAGGCGAGATGAAACAAGTCCTTCAGCCGCGCCGCTAACTCCATGCATGCCGCGATCGGATGCTCCAGGCGGAAGGTGATCAGGCGCTCGGCAAGGCACAGTGAAACCAGGCGCTGCGCCGAGGCGCGCGAAACCTTCAGCATCTTGGCGATTTCGTCCTGCGTGTGACCGGCAATGAAATACAGCCAGCCGGCCCGCGCGGCTTCGTCCAGACGCGATTTCTCGTTGTCGGATGCTGCCATCAAACTCCTTACCGATCCGTTCGCCAAAAATCCGCCATTCGTCCGAACACGCGATCGGCCCCCGCCTCGCGCAGAATGGCCTTGCCGTCACGCGATTGATAGTGGCTGCCTCCGACAAATCCCCAAACCGTCATGCCGGCCGCCTTGCCCGCCTTGACGCCGCTGACGCTGTCCTCGATCACGAGGGTGCGATGCGGATCCGCCTGCATCCTTTCGGCCGCGTAGAGGAAGAGGTCGGGCGCCGGCTTGCCGCGCTCCACCATTTGCGAGGTATAAAGCCGCGTGTCGAAATGCGGCGCGCAGGCCGGTCAGAGAAAGCGAGAAGGACACCCGATCGACATCGCTGGACGAGGCGACACAATGCGGGATGCGCAGGTCCTCCAGCACCGACTGCACCCCTTCAATCGGGCAAAGCGAGCGAGAGAAACGCAGCGCGAACCCCGGTCCTCAACTCGGCCGCAAAATTGCTCGGGGATCGAGCGTCCCAACGCTTCATAATGCTGGAAGACCGCCGTCACGCTTCGTCCAAGGAACAGATCGAGCGCCTGATCGACGCCAAGATTGATGCCATACCGGCCAACGTTTCCGAAAGACAGCGACAACTCAGCACCTCGCTATCGACCAACACGCCGTCGCAGTCGAAAATGATGAGATCGGGCCTGATCATCGCAAGTTTCCCGATTCCGATCAGAGCATATACTCAGAGATTGGGCAATAACCCCGATCATGCATAAATTGCGCATTTCTGATCTGCTAGATACCCCAGCGCAGAGCCGGCGTGTGAACGGGCGCATCCCAGGTCGCTTCATCATCATCAGCATCGACACCGTGACCGAACAACCGGCCATGTCGAGCGATGTGACGAAATTACCGACCAGCGATCGCGTAACGATGGTGCCGGCGGGCTCGAGCAATCGGCGGACAGCATCGTACATCAGATAGAGCTCCGAAAGCGGCGTTGCGCCAAAGCCGTTGATCAGCAGAATGGCCTCGCCACGCGCGCGCTCGCCCAGATCGGTCGTAATGTGCGTGGACCATCTCGGCCGCTATCTCGGCAGCCGGCCTGAGCTTTACGCGGCGGCGCCCCGGCTCGCCATGAATGCCCACGCCGACCTCCATCTCGTCCTCGGCGATGTCGAAGGTCGGCTTGCCGGCCGCCGGAACCGTGCAACTCGTCAGCGCGATCCCGATCGAGCGCGTGGCCGCATTGACGCGATCGCCCAGGAGCCTTCAAGGCAGCAAGGTCGCGTCCCTCTTCGGCAGCGCGCTCGACGATTTTCTCCACGATGAGCGTGCCGGCGACGCCGCGCCGTCCGGTCGAAAGGTCGAGGTCTCCACCGCGACATCGTCATCGGTAATCACCGTCGCAATCGATTTTCCCGACATCTCGCGCGCCATGTCGAAGTTCATGACGTCGCCCTCGTAGTTCTTGACGATGAACAACACGCCTGCCACCGGTGTCCGCCGCCTCGGCGGCGGCGAGAATGAGATCGGGCGTCGGCGAGGTGAAGACCTGACCGGGACATGCGGCATCCAGCATTCCATGCCCGACAAAGCCGGTGTGAAGCGGCTCGTGTCCGGAGCCGCCGCCCGACACCAGCGCCACCTTGCCGGGCTTGAGATGCCGGCGCTGCACGAACGGCGCCTGCTCGCCGAGGCGCACGATGTCGGAATGCGCCGCGCAGAATCCGGCAAGGCTTTCGCTCACCACGTTCTCGGCGGCGTTGATCAGCTTCTTCATCCTAGCCTCCCGTTTGCGTTCGCTTCGGCGTCAGGTGTCCTCGATCAGCCGTGCGACTTTCTCCGCGAACTCGCTCAGCAGCGCGTCAAGCTTGTGGTTCTTCTGTTCGCTGCCAAGATCCGGCAGCATCAGCGTGAGACGCCGGCTTCGCTCGCGCTCTTTCAGGAGCAGCAGCCGCCGCGGGTGCGCGCCGGTGATAGGCTTCGAGGAACCGGTCCCGTTCCTGCGCCGAGAAATGGCAGATCTGAATGATCGGGTGGACGTGCTGCGCCGGGATCGGCGTCTGATAGGCCGGGTTGGCAATCTGCGTGATGAAGCTGCGGTTCTTGCCGAGCGCTTCGGCCAGACGCTGGCGCATGCCGGACGGCCGCTCGATCGAGCACATCGCGAAGGATCGCCTTGTAGGCCGCGATCAGATCCTGCGAGCCGGCTGGCGTTGCTTGCGTGCTCATGCGGCAGGACCGGAATAACGGGCGATCGCGGCCTTGACAGGCCCCAGCGCGCCCGGGCGCTACCGAAAAGATGCGCAAGCCCTGATCGAGCAGCGCCGCGACTTGCGCGGGATCGCCGGCAAGGTCGCCGCACAAGCTCGACTTCGCGGCCGCGACGCGGTTGGCATGATCCACACACATGCCCGATCAGAGCTGAACACCGCACGCGAAGGACGCGCGAGATCGGCGAGTTGCGGTTCGTCCCGGCTCGCCGCCGCCACGTACTGGATGAGATCGTTGCTGCCGATGGAAAAGAAGTCGGCATTGAAGTCCTCGATGGTAAGCGCTGCCGCCGGCACCTCGACCATCATGCCGAGCGGCGGCATTTGCGCTTCGCCGCCCTCGCGACGCAGTTCCTCGACAGGCTTGCTCGAGAAGCGTGCGGCAGCGATCGAGTTCCTCCGGCACCGTGACCATCGGGATCATCACCTTGAGATTTCCTGCCACTGCAGCGCGGGCCAGCGCCCGCAACTGCGCGCGAAAGACGTCCAGATGCCGCAATGACAGCCGCACGCCGCGCACGCCGAGAAATGGATTCATATCGCCGGGCTGCGTCAAACCCGCGATCGGCTTGTCGCCGCCAGCGTCGAGGGTGCGGATCGTCACGGGCTTGCCGGCGGCCCATTCAAGCATGCGCTTGTAGATCTGATATTGCTCTTCCTCGGTTGGAAGCTTTTCGCGACCCTGAAACAGAAACTCGGTCCGCATCAGGCCGATGCCGTCGACATGGGCAGGATCGAGACGCTCGAGCTCGGCGAGGCCGGTGACATTGATCATGACCCGAACCAGTTCACCGGTCGGCGGTAAGCGCCGGACCGCTGAACGAAGCCAGCTGCCTGCCGAGCCTCCGACTGCTCGGCGCGGCGCTGATCAATAGCTGGCTCGCATATCGGCGTCGGGATCGACAATCAGAAGCCCCGCGTCCGCATCGAGCAGAGCGTCGCGCGCCGTCTTCGAGATGATCGACGTCCACTCCCACAATCATGGGTACGCCGCGCGACCGCGCGAGAATGGCGACATGGCTGCTGCGGGCTTCCCCGGCGCAATACCAGCCCGCCATCACGCCAATCGGTGGCCAGAAACGTGGAAGGCGGCATGTCGTCGGCCGCGACGATAACGCCGGGCGGCACGATCTGATCGGCTTCACCTGGCCAGATGTCGCAGCACGCGATCCCGGAGATCGCGCAAATCGGATGCGCGCGCGCGGAAATAAGGATCGCTCGGCCGCATCGTATGACGCGATTTCCGGATCGATCGCAGCGCTCCACGCCTGATTGGCGGCCGTCGCCGGCATCGATCCGCGCCAACGCCGGCGCAACGAGGCTATCGTCTTCGAGCAGCGCAATCTGGAAAGCGAGAATGGCTTCCGCTTCGTCGTCGCCCGCTTGGTCGCGCGAGCGCGGCTGAGATCTGCCTGCGACGCCGCGAGCGCATCGACGCAGGGCCTGACGCTCCTCTGCCGCAGACCGGCATTGACGGGCATCATGCTCTGCCGGCAGCCAAGCGCACGAGCGGTCCCAGCGCGATTCCGGGGCGGCGGACCTCCCTCGATGCGATGAGCAGCTCGATGCGTTCTATCGTCCATCCTGAAAATCTCCGTCGACCAGCGTCACCAGCGCTTCCAGCGCGGCCTTCGCATCAGCCCCCTCCGCACGAAAATAAATCGTCGAGATCTTTCGGCGCCTTGGTCGCCATGACCTTGACAATGCTCTTCGCGTCGATCCAGGGACCATCCGGCGACAGGCCGAGGTCGATCCGCGATTCAAAGGCCTTCGCGAGCTTGGTCAACTTGACCGACGGGCGCGCATGCAGCCCACCTCGTGTCGCATAAGCACTGATGCCCTAAGCTTATTCATCAATCTTGCCCGCATCAGACCGGCGTCAGTTCTTCGGCGGTGCGACGCACCGCCTCAAGCGACGCTCCAGACGCCGCTTCGGTCGCCGCCATCACCGCGCCCTCGACAACCGGCGCGTTGCAGACCACGACGCGGGCGCGGCGCGCCTCGGGCAGCATTTCGATCGCCATCTCGCTGTTGGTTTCCGCGCCGCCGAGGTCGACCAGAATGGCGACGCCTCTTTCCGACCACGCCCGCTCGATCGCCGCCATGATCGCTTCGACGCTGGTGCCCGAGCCCGCCGCCCGGATCGCCGCCGCACCAGCCAAGCGGCACCTCGTGGCCGACCATTTGCTCGACCATGAGCGCGGTGCCCCGCGCCACGTCCGCCGAGTGCGACACAATGACGATTCCAACATTTTCGCTCATGCCAGTCCTTCCATGACGTCTGCGACCGCGTCGACGATCAACGCGGAGGATCGTGCCCCGGATCCATGTGGCCTATGCTGCGCTCGCCCAGAAACGACGCCCGCCCACGGATCGCCCGCATCGGAATCGTCTGCTCGGCCGCAGCCTTGGCAGCCGCCTTCAGGCGCTGCCGGCAGACCCTGTCGCCGCCCTCGCGCAGCACCGCGAGCACGGGAATAGCACGTCGAGCATCGTCTTTTGCCCGACATCGGACTTTCCCCGCGCCTTGACCGCGTCGATCGCGGCGGCGAACGCATCGGCAACCTGCTCACAGCGTCACCTCATCCTCCAGCGTCTTGCCGAGCGACATGAACAGCGTGCCGTAAAGCGGGCCGGATGCGCCGCCGACTTTCATGACCAGGGTCGTCCCGACGCCCTTAAGCGATTCGCCGAGATTCTTGGCGGAGAGTTCATCAACTGCCGACAGCACGGCTTCAAATCCGCGGCGCATGTTGGCCCCGTGGTCGCCGTCGCCGATCGCGCGATCGAGATCGGTCAATTCATCGGCGCTCGCAATGACACGCTGCGCCACGGTTTCAAACAAGAGTTTGCGCGCCTGACGATCGATCATCATGCGCGCCCTCGCAATCCATCGGTACCGATGCGGTTGCCGGCCTGATCGAAATAGAGCGGGGACTCGAATTCGAGCGAGACCTGATCGCCCGCCTTGAGCGGCTGAGCAGGATCCGCAAGCGTCACCAGCGAATGGGTCGCGAGCTTGAGGTGAACGTGGTTCTGATCACCGAGATGCTCGACCCAGTGTACCTGCGCGCGTGGTCCCGGACCGTCACCGGGCGAGATGCGGATATGCTCGGTCCGCAACCCCACCGTTCGCACCCGCGGCGGCAACGTATCGCGCCAGAAGCTCGGCCGGAATGAGGTTGATGACCGGCGTGCCAAGCCGGCCGGCCACATAAGCGCTGTTGGGCCGCTCATAGATCTCGCGCGGGGTGCCGAGCTGGATGAGAGCCCCCTCGCTCATCACGCCGATCCGGTCCGCCATCGTCATCGCCTCGATCTGGTCATGCGTCACGTAGAGGATCGTGGTTCCCAGCTCGCGCTGGATGCGCTTGAGCTCGAGGCGCAATTCGGCGCGAAGCTTGGCATCCAGCGAGGAGAGCGGCTCGTCCATCAGATAGACAGCAGGCTCGCGGACCAGCGCCCGGCCGATGGCGACGCGCTGCATTTCGCCGCCCGACAGCGCGGTAGCCCGATTGTCCAAGCTTGCTGCTCGATGTGAAGCAGCTCCGCTATCTGCTGGACCCGACGGCGTATCGTTTTCTCATCCGATGCGCCGCGCCGGGAGAGCGCAAGGGAAGGCCAGATTGTCATAGACCGTCAGATGCGGATAAAGCGAATATTGCTGAAAGACGAACGCAACGTCGCGTTCGGCCGGGATTTCCTTCGTTGACGACGCGTCCCTGGATCACCACGTCGCCTCGATCCGGCCGCTCGAGGCCGGCGATCAGACGCAAGCGTCGTCGTCTTTCCGGCACCGGTCGGGCCAAGCAGCACGACAAATTCACCGTGCGCGATCGGAGAGCGAAAGGCCATCGAACCGCTTCCACGGCGCCGAAGCTCTTGCTGACATCGAGCAGTGCAACCTCAGCCATCGCGATCTCCCGCATAAAGCGCCGAGGGCAGCGCCTGGCCACTGATGGCGTCGAACAGGGATAGCTTGTCCGGCCGCAACGCGAGGCCCCACGGTTTCGCCGACCCGGACCGTGTTGCCTGACGGCAGCCGGGCCTTGATCTGGCCGTTGGCAGTCGTCACCGTGACGATTTGCGTCGTGCCGAGATATTCGGCGCCAATCACCTGCCTCGCAAGCTCGAGCGCATCGGCGAACGACACGTTCTCGGGCCGCACGCCGAGCGCGAACGAGCCCTCGGCACGATCTTCGAACAGCTCGCGGCATTTCGACCGGCACGCCGTCGACCTTGATAGCTGCGATCGCCGCGGCTGCAGCGATGCCTGGACGGTCAGAAAGCTCATTGGCGGGGCGCCGATGAAATCGGCCACGAACATCGAATGCAGGACGATCGTAGATCTCCTGCGGCGTACCGATCTGCTCGACACGGCCCTGATTCATGATGGCGATGCGGTCCGCCATCGCCATCGCCTCGAGCTGGTCGTGGGTGATGTAAACGGTGGTCGCGTCGATGCGGTCGTGCAATTCGCGCAGCTCGCCGCACATCAACCTGCGAAACTCGGAATCGAGCGCGCCCAGCGGCTCGTCCATCAGAAACGCCTTGGGCCGACGCACGATGGCGCGGCCGAGCGCGACGCGCTGCCGATCGCCGCCGGAGAGCCCGCCGACGCGGCGGTCCAGGAGATGATCGATCCGCAGCAACCTGCGCCGTCTCCTCGACGCTGCGCCTGATCTCGGCGCGCGGATAATTCTGGCACTCGCAGCGGAAAGCCGATGTTCTGGCGCACGTTCATGTGCGGGTAGAGCGCAAACAGCTGGAACACAAAGGCGATGTCCCGTGCCGACGCGGGCAGCGCGGTGACGTCTTCGCCGTCGAGCAGGATGCGGCCGGAGGTCGGCAGTTCGAGCCCAGCCATCATGCGCAAGCGTCGTGGTCTTGCCGCAGCCCGACGGGCCGAGAATGACGAAGAACGAGCCGTGATCGACCGTGAAGTCCACGCCGCTTGACGGCAGTAAACGTTCCGAACGTCTTGGCAACGGTTTCGAGCCTGATCTCTGCCATGGCGGCTCAATCCGGAAAATGGCTGACGATCACGAACCCGAGCGTCCCGGCCAGGATCGTCACGAAGGAATAGCTGTACAGGTCCAACGACAGCGGCTGCATCAGCATCACAACGCCAAGGCCGATCAGCGCCATCGCGGTGGCTTCGCAGCGGCCGCGACGGAGCCAGACGCGGCCATCTCGATGCGTGTCGTGCGATCCTTTCAGTCATTTGCGCACCGCTCCAAAGGTGATGCCGCGCAACAGATGGCGACGCAGCAGGATGGTGAAGCACAGGATCGGAATGAAGAACATCGTGGTCGCGGCGGCGACCGCAGGCCAGTCCTGGCCGCCCTCGCCGATGATGAACGGGATGAACGGCGGCATCGTTTGCGCGTCGCCGCTGGTGAGCAGGACGGCGAAGGCATATTCGTTCCAGGCGAAGATCAGGCAGAAGATCGCGGTTGCTGCGATCCCGGTCGCTGCCTGCGGCAGCACCACCTTGAAGAAGGCCTGCAGGCGCGTGTAGCCGTCGACCATCGCGGCCTCTTCGTACTCGCGCGGGATTTCGTCCATGAAACCCTTCAAGCAGCCATACCGCCAGCGAGACGTTGACGGCGGTGTACAGCAGGATCATCCCGAGCTTGGTGTCGCTGAGTCCGAGATGGCGGAACATCAGATAGATCGGGATCGCGACCGCGATCGGCGGCATCATCCGCGTCGACAGGATGAAGAACAGCAGAGTCGTCCGCGAGCGGCACGCGGAAGCGCGAGAATGCATAGGCCGCGATGGTGCCGAAGACACACGGCAAGGAAGGTCGAGCCGAAGCCGATGATCATCGAGTTCAGAAAGCGCGGCACCGACCTTCGACGGCCCGCCGATCACCATGTTGCGCGAGCGCACCAGCCGCTCGTACCAGGTCTGCGGCGGCGGCAGGCTGGCCATGAATTCCGGCGTCTGCCGCGAGCGCGTCGTGAACAGGTTGACGTAGCCTTCGACCGAAGGCTCGAACAGGATCTTGGGCGGATAGGCGATCGAGATCCGGCGGCGTCTTGAACCCGGTGAGGAATATCCACAGCAAGCGGCAGAATGGTCATGCACCGCATAGGTGACGACCACGACCGCGGCGATCAGCTTCGATCGCGACGACGGCTCGGCCACTGAATGGGCGGTGACTGGCGTGCTTCATCGCTGTCTTCACCCGGTTGAGGGCCTTCACGTAGATATTGGCGGCGCCAAACACGGTGACGAAGAGGATGATGGCCGAGCGCCGACGAATAGCCGGTGCGCCATTTCTCGAACGCCTCGCGCTTCAGGGTGATCGAGGCGACCTCCGTGGTCGAGCCCGGCCCGCCCGAGGTGAGCAGGTTCACCATGTCGAACATCTTGAAGTTCTCGATCGCCGCGAAAGAGCATCGCCAGCATCAGGAACGGCATCACCATCGGCAGCGTGATCGACCAGAATTGCCGCAAGGCGAGATGCGCGATCGACCTCGGCCGCCTCGTAGATGTAATCCGGGTATCGAGCGCAGACCGGCGAGGCAGATCAGCATCACGTAGGGCGTCCACATCCAGGTATCGACCATGATGATGGCCCAGGGCGCCAGCCTGACGTCGCCGATCATCTGGAACGAACTCGGATCGACCCCGGTCACCAGCGCGATCCCGCTGTTGAACAGCCCGATCTGCGGCTGCAGCAGAAAGGTCCAGAAGTTGCCGACGACCGCCGGCGAGAGCATCATCGGCAGCAGAATGATGGTGGTCCAGAAACTGTGGCCGCGGAAGCGCCGGTTGATCAGCAGCGCGAGTCCGAAGCCGAGCACCAGTTCCGAGCGCGATCGACCAGCAGCACGAAATGCGCGGTCGCCTGCATCGCGTGCCACACTTCGGGGTCGGTCAGTATGTCGCGGTAGTTGTCGAGGCCGACATACCTGAGCGCCGCATTCGGGCGATTGGCCCGATAGTTGGTGAACGAGAGCTGGATCGTCCACAGCAGCGGGAAGATGTTGATCGCCAGCAGCAGCAGGACCGACGGCGTGATGAACAGCCAGGCAATGGCTCTGTCGGACATGCCGCCGAACCGCAACGCAAGTCGGCGCGGGGTCCGGGCAACGGCCCGCTCGGCAAGAGTGCTCATCTGAGACCTGTCGTTCACGTCTGGATCGGTGACACGATCAGCGGGACGGGTCTCCCGGCCGAGGCCGGGAGACCTGCACGCGATCAGAGCTAGATCTTGCCTTCGTCCTTGAACACCTTCTGCCAATCCTTGACCAGGAGGTCGAGCGCCTCCTTCGCGGTGCCCTTGTCGGCGACCACGTAGTCATGGACGCGCTTCTGCATGTCGAGCAGCAGCGACGCATAGGCCGGCTCCGCCCAGAAGTCCTTGACGATATCCATCGACTTCAGGAAGTCGGCGGCAAACGGCGCGCTCTTGGGAAGCCGGGATCGCTGAGCACCGCCTTGTGGCAGGAATAGCCGCCCAGCGCCCACCACTTCTTCTGCACGTCGGGCTGCGCGAACCATTTGATGTAGGCGAGCGCGTCGTCCTTGTGCTCGGAGTAGGAGACGACCGAGATGCCCTGCCCGCCCAGCTGGGTGAAGTGGAACTTCTGCTTCGGATTGACGAAGAAGCCGATCTTGTCGCCGCCGACATTGGGATCCTTGTAGAGGCCCGGGAAGAACGCGAAGAAGTTCATCTGCATCGCGACCTGGCCGGACTTGAAGGCGTCAAGCCCCTCCGGACATGTAGGCGTTGCTCATGCCAGGCGCGGTGCAGCACTTGTAAAGCGACTTGTAGAATTCGAGGCCCTTGACCGCGTCGGGCGAGTTGACGAAGCCCTCCATCTGATAGGGCTTCTTCGGATCGTCGTACTGGAAGCCCCAATCGTAGAGCGCGTTGGTCACGCCCATCGTGATGCCTTCGGAGCCGCGCTCGGTGTAGATGTAAGCGCCGTAGACCTTCTTGCCGTCGATCTCCCGGCCCTGGAAGAACTCGGCGATCTGCTTGAGCTCGTCCCAGGTCTTGCGGCGGCGCGAGATCGCGCTCGTATTTCTTCTTGAACTCGGCCTGAATTTCCGGCCGGGCGAACCAGTCCTTGCGATAGGTCCAGCCGATCGCGTCGCCCATCGCCGGCAGCGCCCAGTAGTTCGGGCGTGTTCTTGGGCCATTGCGAATAGCCGACCACCGTCGCCGGCATGAAGTCGTCCATCGTGATGTTTTCTTTGGCGAAGAAATCGTTGAGCTTGACGTAGTGACCATTCTCGGCGGCGCCGCCGATCCATTGGCTGTCACCGATGATGAGGTCGCAAAGCTTGCCCTTCGAATTGAGCTCGTTGAGGAAGCGGTCGGCGTAGCTCGTCCACGGGACGAACTCGTACTTCATCTGAATGCCGGTCTTGGCGGTGAAGTCCTTCGAGAGTTCCACCAGCGCGTTGGCCGGGTCCCACGCCGCCCAGCACAACGTCAATTGCTTTGTCTGGGCAACGGCCTGACTGCCAAGACATGAGGCGACGGCAAAAGCGGTCGCCCCCAATGCACGCACCATATGGATCATCACAACCTCCCTGTGTTACGCAGGCGATTGCCTGCTTGCCCTGTCAATCAATCTCGCCGTTCGGCGAGTCCGCGTCGAGGTGATAGCGGGACGTGTTTAGTATTATTGTTAAGTATAACGCTTTCACTAAACACCATGGGTGTCAATGGCTGTCCACGGAGGATTCTTGGGAACGCAGTTATTGCTGCACTGCAGTGCCATTTCGCGCCTGGTGCAAAGCGAACCGTGATTGGTGCGCGATCGGATTGTGTTTAGTAAATCGTGATCACGACCCGCGATGAACGGCTTCTTCGAGGCTTGCCAGGGCCACGAACCTCTGACTGGGAAGCCGCTGAGCGCATTGCGGGCGCGCATCGTCGACGCGCACCCTTGTTGCACAAGGACAGCTTATCGGGGCTCCCTACCTTCAGGGAGCGCGAGGCAAATCCCCCACGCGGTGCAGTGGTCGCAATGGCATCGGGCTTGCGCATGTCCTGCAGGCCGGCTTTGCGGACTCGGAAAATCATGGCGCGGCTCGCGCCATGCGGCATCCAACCCTGCCGGCCAAACCTGAAAAGCGCAGCCGTCGCGGCTTGCCATCTCGTTGCGGCGCAGCATGCAAAATGAGACTGGCGGTCAAGCCGCATGGGAGTGGAGACATCCGCGCCGTCATGCGCCATCGGCTAGCTTTCCTAACGACGTCCAGAGGGGCTCGATCGCATGCGTTGCGATCGGCCGCAAAACAAGTTGGCGAAGCAAGGAGGAGGCAATGTTGAAGAGCAGTTTGGGACTGATTGCGTTGAGCAGCCTGTTGCTTTCGGGGACTGCAATCGCTCAGGAGAAGATCAAGGTTGGTGTCACGGCAACCCTGGAAGGCACCTACACGGTGCTCGGCGAGGACGGCATTCGCGGCTCACCAGACTGCGCTCAACACGCTCGGCAAGAAGGTCGGCGACAAGGAACTCGAATTCGTCATCGCGTCAACGGATGCGACGCCCGACTCCGCGGTTCGCGCCGTGCGCAAGCTGATCGAACAGGACAAGGTCCAGATCCTGCTCTCGCCGCTCTCCGGCGACGAAGGCATCGCGGTGAAGAATTTTGCCAAGACCCATCCGGAGCTGACCTTCGTCAACGCCGCCTCCGGCGCACAGGAGACGACCTATGTCGACCCGGCGCCAAATTTCTTCCGCTACAACATGGACGGCGCGCAATGGCAGGTCGGGCTTGGCAAATATGCCTATGAGACCAAGGGCTATCGCAAGATCGCGACCGTCGGCGAGGACTATTCCTTCATCTACACGCAGGTGTTCGGGCTGGTGCTCGAGTTCTGCGGCGCCGGCGGACAGGTCACGAACCGGCAATGGGTTCCGCTCGGGCACGAAGGATTTCGCCTCCGTCATCGCCGCGCTGCCTGACGATGTCGATGCGATCTATCTCGGTCTCGGCGGCGCCGATGCCGTCAACTTCCTGAACCAGTACCAGCAGGCCGGCGGCAAGGCCCATCTGATGGGCGGATCGATCATGATCGACCAGACCATCCTGTCGGCCAAAGGCAGCGCCAAGAACGCGCTGCATCGGAACGCATCGCCGCCAGCGGTCAGGCCGATACCTGGGAGGATCCGGGCTGGCAGAAGTTCGTGAAGGCCTATCAGGACTCGTTTCCGGAGAACAAGCGCTTCCCGAGCCCCTCTCTGCTCGCCACCAACTATTACGGTTCGACCATGGCGCTGATCCTGGGGCTCCGGCAGGTCAACGGCGACCTCAGCAACAACCAGGCCAAGCTCAAGGAAGCGCTGGCGAAGATCGAGCTCGACGCGCCCAACGGCAAGATCAAGCTCGACTCCAACCGGCAGGCGATCGGAACCAACTTCGTGACCGAGGTCGTGGATGACGGCAAAGGCGCCCTGTTCAGCAAGGTCGTGAAGGTAATCCCGAACGTCAACCAGACGCTCGGCTACGATCCGGCCGTGTTCGCCAAGATCGGCTTGCCGGGCCGGACCGTTCCGGAGTGCAAGAAGTACTGACCTATTTTTGCAGTGCGAGCGCGGCCGCTGGCTGACTGGGGCGCGGTTGCAGAGGAGATCTTCTCATCCTTGCATTCTCTTCCCGGATGTTGAACGCTGATCGAAAAAGCAAAAGACATCCGCGGGAGGGAGGGCATGAGCAGAGCGCTTGCCGTCTTCCACGGCCGGTTCGGCCGCGCGACGGTCTATCAGTTGAACCGTGCCTTCAACGTGCATGCGCACCGCGAGGGGCACCTGATCTTTCATGTCGGCGGAACGCCGGCGCAGATCGACGTTTGCGATCAGCGCCGGCTGCTCGCCGAGGACTCCGTCGTCGCCGGTCAATCCCTGGGAACCGCACAACTTCCTGCCGACCGACATGGCGAATGGCGCGATCTTCTTCGTGCTTTACGTCAATGCCGAATGGTTCGCGCCCGACGCTGCGAACTCGCAAAACCTGCGCTTCGGCCGCACCCATTTCAAACGCACGGATGCGCTCGACAAGCACATTCGCCGCACCGCAGCGCTGGTCTGCGGCGCCCCTTCGCTCAGGAGCCTCGATTGCGAACTCAGGCAACTGATCGATAGCTGTTACGAGGAAAGCTGGCAGCAGTCGGAGACCGCGCAGCGAAGCGCGCGCCGCCGCCGCGATCACGGATTTTCGCGTTCGCAAATCCATCAAGCTGATGTCCGAAAGCCCTGGTGCCGAGATCGAACTGGACTCGATCGCCCGCGCATCCGGCCTTTCGCGGCCGCACTTCTACCGGCTGTTCCGCACCCAGACCGGCGTCACGCCCATCTGTACCTGAACACGCTGATCATGGAACAGGCGCTCGACGCGCTGGTCGCAACCGAAGTCGCCGATCGCCGACATCAGCTTCGATCTCGGCTTCACCTCGCAGAGCGGCTTCACCCGCTTCTTCGCCGCCAATGTCGGAATGGCGCCGACCGATTACCGCCGCGCAGCCAAGGTGTTGCGTCCCTGAGCAGGGCCGCCCCGAAGCGATAAAGATACTCTCGATCAAGTCCGGCCGCTTTCGCCCCCGTTAGGATGCCCAAAACGCGATCCCGAAGACGGTCGCGGCGTCGGGAGGATGCACGTCGATGGCAAGCGCATGCGGCGGATTTTGAGGCATTGGCGAGTGCCCGACCGGGCGTCGCCAGGATGGCCGGACGACGTTCGTGAGCAGGTTCATCGAACGCCATCCGGCATGGGCGTTGATCGCCATCCTCGCGATCGCGGTATTGCTGTGGCTGATCTTTGCGGTCTGGCCGCCGGGGCTTGAGGCGGCCGATCGGCCGGAAGCGGGTGTTTCTCAACGCCATCTTCAACGGCATCACGCTCGGCGGACTCTATTTCCTGGTCGCGAGCGGCTTCACGCTGATCTTCGGCCTGATGCGCAACGTCAATCTGGCGCATGGCTCGCTCTATCTGTTCGGCGGCTATATCGGCTACGCCATCAGCGCATGGACCGGTTCCTGGGTCCTCAGCTTCGTCGTCGCCTTCGTTGCCGTGGCGCTGGTCGGCGTCGCTCCTGCAGATCCTCGTCTTCCGCCGCATGGAGGGCCAGGATCTGCGGCAGACCATGGTCACGATCGGACTCTCGATCGTATTCGCCGACCTGATGCTGTGGGCCTTCGGCGGCGACTTCTATCAGATCCAGACGCCGGCCTGGCTGGTCGGGCCGATCCAATTGCCGCTCGTCACCGCCGTGAAATCCTCCGGCGAGCCGGTCTACCTGCAATATCCGCTGGTGCGGCTCGTGATCTTCGCCGCCTCGGTCGTGATCGGCGTCGCGATGTGGCTCGCGCTCAATCGCACGCGGATCGGCATGATCGTGCGCGCCGGCGTCGACGATCGCGACATCCTGGCTGCCACCGGCGTGCAGATCCAGCTCGTCTTCGTGCTCGTGTTCGCGCTCGGCGCCGGGCTTGCCGGCATCGCCGGCGTCGTCGGCGGCACCTTCCAGTCGATTTCGCCGGGCGAGGACACGCGCTTCCTGCTCGCCTCGCTGGTGGTCGTGATCGTCGGCGGCATGGGCTCGATTCCGGGCGCGGCGCTCGGCGCCGTCATCATCGGCCTCGCCGAGCAGCTCGGCTCCGTCTACATCCCGACCTACGCGATCGTCGTGACCTTCCTGATCATGGTGCTGGTGCTGGCGCTGCGGCCGCAGGGCCTGCTCGCGAGGCGATGACATGTCGTTGATCCAGGGCGCCCAGCTTCAAGCCAGCCAGCCCGCCTCCGCGGCGCGGCGCGGCGATCACCCGCGCCTGGCCGGAACTCGACAGTCCCGCGGCCTGGCTGGTCGCGCTGATCCTGCGTGATCATGCCGCTGATCGCCAACGGCTTCTTCCTGATCGAGATCTTCGGCACCACGCTGATCCTCGGCATCATCGCGCCTCAGCCTGATGTTCCTCGCAGGCTATGGCGGCATGGTCAGCCTGATGCAGCTCACCATCGCCGGCTTCGCCGGCTACATGGTCGCGGTGTTCGGCGCCAGCGCCAACGCCAATATCAGCCTGGGCTGGCCGTGGTGGCTCGCGACCCCGATGGCGCTCGCGCTCGCAACGGTGTTCGGCACGCTTGGCGGCGCGCTCGCGGTGCGCACCGAGGGCATCTACACCATCATGATCACGCTCGCGATCGGCGCGGCGTTCTACTACTTCACCAACCAGAACTGGGCGATCTTCAACGGCCACACCGGCATCAACACCGTCGCCACGCCGCATTTCCTGGGCGTCGACTGGCGCTCCGATATTCCGTTCTACTACCTGACGCTCGGCGTCGCCGCGCTGTGCTATTTCGCGGTCCAGTATCTCTCGCGCGCGCCGTTCGGCCTCGCCTTGCAGGGCGTGCGCGACAATCCCCGCCGCATGGCCGCGCTCGGCTTCAATGTCAACGCGCATCGGGTGGCGGCCTATGCGTTCGCGTCGTTCATCGCGGCGCTCGGCGGCGTCCTGCAGGTCTGGAACTACCGGCAGATCTCGCCCGGCTCGGTCAGCGTCGGCGCCTGTATCGACATCCTGATCATCGCCATCGTCGGCGGCATCACGCGGCCGATCGGCCCGTTCATCGGCGCGTTCATCTTCGTCATCCTGCGCACCTTCGCGCTCGACTGTGCTGGTCAAGTTCGGGCTCGACGGCAATCGCTTCCGGCTGTTGATCGGGCTCGGCTTCCTCGCCATCGTGTTCTGGTCGTCCGACGGCGTGGTCGGACTGTGGGAACGCTGGCGCCGCGCGCAATCACGACTGCCCCAGCCCGGCCGGACGGAAGCCGCCATGGATAGCGTCGCGCAACGCCTGTTCGCGGTCGGCGCCGGCGCCGCGCTGGAGCTGCGCGGCGTGACGCGGCTGTTCGGCGCGCTCGCGGCGCTGACCGACGTCACGCATCACGGTGCGGCCGGGCGAACGGCGCGCGGTGCTCGGCTCGAACGGCGCCGGCAAGACCACGCTGTTCAACTGCATCACCGGCGACTTTCCGCCGTCTTCCGGCACGATCCGCTTCTTCGGCGAAGACATCACCCATTTCCCGCCCTATGAGCGGATCCGCCGCGGCCTGCGCCGCACCTACCAGATTTCCGCGCTGTTCCCCGGCCTGACGGTTCAGGACAATGTCTATCTCGCCTGCTGCGGCGTTTCGCGCGGGCGCTTCTCGCCGCTGCGCCCGCGGCGTCGACGACGCGCTGATGCATGCCGCCGACGCGCTGGTGCAGGCGGTGCATCTGACCGCCGTGCAAGGAGCAGCGCGTTGCCGAACTCGCCCACGGGCAGCAGCGCCAGCTCGAGATCGCGCTCGCGCTCGCCGGCGCGCCGCGCTTCATCCTGTTCGACGAGCCGGCGGCAGGGCTCTCGCCGACCGAGCGGCTCGAGCTGATCGAGATCCTGACCTCGCTGCCTGCGCATATCGGCTACATCATCATCGAGCACGACATGGACGTCGCGCTGCGCGTGGTCGAGAGCGTGACGATGATGCACAACGGCCGCATCTTCAAGGAAGGCCTGCCGCGCGAAATCGAGTCCGATCCCGAGGTGCAGGAGCTTTATCTCGGAGGCGGCCATGAGCTGAAGCGCGCCGCTCCGCGCCCGCTCTCGAGGTCGAGGGCCTCGACGTCTATTACGGGCATTCGCATGCGCTGCAGGGCGTCGACCTCACGCTCGACAGCGGCGTGTTCTCGGTGGTCGGCCGCAACGGCATGGGCAAGACCACGCTGTGCAAGGCCATCATGGGCCTCGTGCGGGCAAGCGGCGGCTCGGTTCGCATCCGCGGCGAGGAAGCCACCGGGCTGAGCCCGGCGCAGATCGCGCGCCTCGGCGTCGGCTACGTCCCGCAGGGCCGGCGGCTGTGGCGCTCGCTCAGCGTCGACGAGCATCTCGCAGCTCGCGGCCGGGATGCGGCGCGGCGCCTGGACCGATCGAGCGCATCTACGAGACATTCCCGCGCCTGGCCGAACGCAAGGACCATGGCGGCAGTCAGCTCTCCGGCGGCGAGCAGCAGATGCTGGCGATCTCGCGCGCGCTTCTGACCAATCCGCAGCTTCTGATCATGGACGAGCCGACCGAGGGATTGGCGCCGGTCATCGTCGCCCAGGTCGAGGAGATGCTGGTGCGCCTCGGCGAGGACGGCGACATGGCGGTGCTCGTGATCGAGCAGAATATCGGCGTGGCGACGGCGGTCTCGCCGGAACGTCGCCATCATGGTCAACGGCCGCGTCAACCGCATCATCGACTCGGCGCGGCTCGCCGCCGACCGCGACCTGCAACAGCGCCTGCTCGGCGTCGGGCTGCACGGCGATATTGAGTCCGACGTCGAGGCAAGCCCGGCAAAGGCGGCAAGCCGACGGCGCGCCGCAGCCCGCCCGGAGCAAGGGGCCGGTGCGGATCTTCGTCTCCAATCCGACGCTGCCGACGCGCTGGTCGCAGCCGGTGCCGATCGCGCGCATCGAAGCTGCCGCCCGCGTCGTCTCGACGGCCGTCACGCGGCTGGAGGAAGTCGCGCGGCAACGGCGCGAGCCGGCGACGACCCAGACGTCTGGACCGCCGGTCGTGCTGGTCGTCGGCACGCTCGACACCAAGGGCGCAGAGTTGCGCTTCATCCGCGACATCGTCGCGAGCAGCGGCCTGCGCACCCGCCTGGTCGATGTCTCCACCAGCGGCAAGGCTTCCACCTGCGACGTCTCCGCGCAGGAGATCGCGCTGAACCACGGCCGCGGCGGATCGAGCGTGTTCGGCGCCGACCGCGGCGCATCGGTGACGGCGATGGCGGATGCCTTTGCCAATTGGCTGCGCCGCCAGGGCAATATCGCCGGCATCATCTCCGCAGGCGGTTCCGGCGGCGCTTCGCTGGTCGCACCGGGCATGCGCGCCCTGCCCGTCGGCGTGCCGAAGATCATCATCTCGTCGGTCGCGTCGGGCGACGTCGGCCCCTATGTCGGACCTGCCGACATCACGATGATGTATTCGGTGACCGACGTGCAGGGCCTCAATTCGATCTCGCGCGCGGTGCTCGCCAACGGCGCCAACGCGCTCGCTCGGCATGGTCAAGGCGCGCCTCGACGAGCGCGCGGCCGCGGCAGCGCGATGCGGCGCCGGCCTTCCGCGCGATCGGCATCACCATGTTCGGCGTGACGACGCCTGCGGTGCAAAAGATCGCGGCCGACGCTGCGCGACGAGTTCGAATGCCTGGTGTTCCACGCCACCGGCGTCGGCGGCCGCTCGATGGAGAAGCTGGTCGACTCCGGCCAGTTGGCGGGGTCATCGATCTCACCACCACCGAAGTCTGCGATCTCCTGATGGGCGGCGTGTTTCCGGCCACCGACGACCGCTTCGGCGCGGTCATCCGCAGCCGCGTGCCCTATGTCGGCTCGGTCGGCGCGCTCGACATGGTCAATTTCGGCGCGCCCGACACGATTCCCGAACGCTACCGCCAGCGCAAGCTCCACGTTCACAATCCGCAGGTCACGCTGATGCGGACCACGCCGGAAGAGAACGAGCGCATCGGAAAATGGATCGGCGAGCGGCTCAACCAGATGGACGGGCCGGTGCGTTTCTTCCTGCCCGAAGGCGGCGTCTCCGCGCTCGACGCGCCGGGCCAGCCGTTCTGGGACGCCGACGCCGACGCCGCGCTGTTCCGCGCGCTGGAGCGAACCGTGCGCCAGACCGGCAATCGCCAGCTCATTCGCGTCAAGAGCACATCAACGATCCCGAATTCGCCGCCGCGATTGTCGGCGCGTTCCGTCCCCTGCTCGGACGCGCTGGCGGGCGGCGGAGAGTGGTGAGGTGACCGCATGGCCCGGTTTGAACGCTGCGGCGCTGCTGAAGAAGTTTCACGAGATGGCGGCGCAGGGGCGAGCCGATCGTCGGCGGCGGCGCCGGCACCGGGCTGTCGGCCAAATGCGAGGAGGCCGGCGGCGTCGACCTGATCGTGATCTACAATTCCGGCCGCTACCGCATGGCCGGGCGCGGCTCGCTCGCCGGGCTGATGCCCTACGGCGACGCCAACGCGATCGTGCTGGAGATGGCCGGCGAGGTGCTCCCGGTCGTCGACCAGCACGCCGGTGCTCGCCGGCGTCAACGGCACCGATCCGTTCCGCGACATGGACGTCTTCCTCGATCAGTTGAAGGCGCTCGGGCTTCTGCCGGCGTGCAGAACTTCCCGACCGTCGGCCTGATCGACGGCACCTTCCGCGCCAACCTCGAGGAGACCGGCATGTCCTACGCGCTGGAGATCGACATGATCGCGAAGGCGCACGACAAGGACATGCTGACGACGCCTTACGTCTTCAGCGAGGCGGAAGCCGCCGGCGATGGCGATCGCCGGCGCCGACATCATCGTCCGCCATCTCGGCCTGACCACCGGCGGCTCGATCGGCGCGCAGACGGCGCTGAAGCTCGAGGACTGCCCGGCGCGCATCGACGCCTGGGCGGAAGCGGCGCTGAGCGTCAATTCGCAGATTCTCGTGCTCGCGCATGGCGGTCCGATCGCGACGCCCGCGGACGCCGATTTCATCATGAGGAACACCCGCAACTGCCACGGCTTCTACGGCGCCTCCTCGATGGAGCGCCTGCCCGTGGAACTGGCGCTGACGGATCAGGTTCGGAAATTCAAGGCGATCGGCGCGCGCTAGAGCGCCGGGACCAGGGAGGAAAAGATGTCAGGGAATCTGATTGGTGAATTGATCCTCTGGCTCATCGTCGCGATCGTCGCGATCGTCATTGCCGTGTACATCGTGAACTGGCTCTACCATCGCTCGTCGAAGGAAGTTTCCTTCGTCCGCACCGGCTTTCTCGGCGAGCGGGTCGTGATCAACGGCGGCGCCTTCGTGCTGCCGTTCATCCACGACTACACGCCGGTCAACATGAACGTGCTGCCGATGGGGTCGTGCGCTCCAGGCAGGACGCCGTCATCACCCGCGACCGCATGCGCGTCGATATCGAGGCGGACTTCTACGTCCGCGTGCAGCCGACGCCGCGAGGCCGTCTCGATCGCCGCAGCGACGCTCGGCCGACGCACCATGGAGCCCGAACAGCTGCACGCGCTGCTTTCCGGCAAGTTCGTCTCGGCGATCCGCTCCGTCGCTTCGGAAATGACGATGGAACAGATGCACGAGCAGCGCGGCGAATACGTCGCGCGCGTCAAGGCCACCGCCGCCGAGGCGCTGGCGCAGAACGGCCTCGAGCTCGAATCGGTCGCGATCACCGACCTCGACCAGACCGACCTCGAATACTTCAATCCCTCGAACCGCTTCGACGCCGAAGGCCTGACCCGCCTGATGGAGGACATCGAGGCCAGGCGCAAACTGCGCAACGACATCGAGCAGGATCTCGATGATCAGGATCCGCACCCGCAACCTCGAAGCCGAGCGGCAGGCGCTCGATATCGAGCGCGAGAGCGAGACCGCCCGCCTCGAACAGGAGCGCGACATCGAGATGCGCCGCGCCCTGCAACGCACCGAAGTCGCGCGCGACGCGCATTGCGCGAGACCGAGGCCGAACAGGCCCAGATCACGTGCGCGCGAAACGATCGAGAAGGCGCACATTGCCAACGAGCAGGCCATCGCCGAGGCACGCATCGCCTCCGAGCGCGAGACCCGGCAGAAGGAAATCGAACGCACCCGCGCGGTGGAGGAAAAGGAACTGCTGGCGCGCGAGGAGATCGAAAGAGCGCGCATCGCCAACCAGCGCTCGGTCGATACCGCCCGCATCGCCTCCGAGCGCGAGGTGCGCCAGCGCGAGATCGAGCGCACGCGGACGGTGGAGGAAGCCGAGATCGCGGCGCGCGAGATCGATCGAGAAGGCGCGCATCCAGCAGGACCGCGTCGTTACCGATGCGCGCATCGCCAACGAGGAAGATACCCGCCGGCGCGAGATCGAACGCACCCGCGCGATCGATGAAGCCGAGATCGCGGCGCGCGAGGCGACCGAGAAGGCGCGCATCACGCAGACCATGACCGTCAATGTCGAACGCATCGCTCCGACGAGCGCACCCGCGCGCTCGAAATCCAGCAGGTGCGCACGATCCAGGAGGCCGAAATCGAGGCGCAGAAGGCGGTCGAGACCGCGCGGATCGGCCGCGAGACGGACGCTGGCGGCCGAGCGCATCGGCGCCGAGCACGACCACGCGCAAGCTCGAGATCGAGCGCAACCAGGCCGTCGAGATCGCCGGCATCGCCGCGCGCGAGGCCACCGAAGCCTCGCGGATCGCCCAGGAAGAGCGCGTCCGCGCGCTCGAAATCACGCGCAACCGCACGGTCGAGGAAGCCGACATTGCCTCGCGCGAAGCCATCGAAGCAGCCCGGATTGCGCAGGAGAAGACGGTTGCCGCCCAGCGCATCCGCGCCGAGAAGGAGACGCGCGGGCTCGAGATCGATCGCACCGAGGCGATCGAGGCGGCCGAGCTGAAGCGCCGCGACGCCATCGAGCGGCGCGCATCGACGTCGAACTGGCGCTCGAAAGCGAGCGCATCGCCTCCTCCAAGACCCGCGAGGTGCTCAATATCGACCAGAAGAAGGCGATCGAGATCGCCGACGAGGAGCGCGTGATCGCGCTCGCCGCCAAGCGTTCGAGCGGATCGACGCCGACCGGCAGGTCAAACAGGCCGAGATCGTTGCCCGCAAGGAGGTCGACACCACCGATGTCTCGCGCGAGCAGGCGCTGGAGGCGGCGCGGATCGAACGCCGCCGCGCGATCGAGCAGCTCGAAGTCGCCCGCGTCCAGTCGCTGCAGGAAGCCGAGATCGCCTCGCGCGAGGAAGTGGAGCGCGCCCGCATCGCCTCGGACCGCGGCCTCGATGAGGCCCGGGTCGGCCGCGAACGCGAACTGCGCAAGCTCGAGATCAACCGCGAAAGGGACGTGGAAACGGCGCTGATGGAAAAGGCGATCGCCCTTCACCAGAAATCGCTGGAAGAGTCGGCGGCCAAGGCGGCGGCCGAAAATGCCCGGGTGCACGCCACCGAGGCGACCGAGCGCGTCGTGACCGCGCGCGAAAGCGAGATCGCCAAGCGGCGCAAGACCGTCGAGGTACTGATCGCCGAGAAGCAGGCCGAGGAGACGCGGATCGCCGCCGAAGCCGAACGCGTTCGCGCCGCGGTCGAGGCCGAGGCGCAACGCCTGCTCAACGAGGCGGAGAACGTGCTCACCGACCAGGCGCGCTACTCGCTGTTCCGCCGCAAACTGCTCGACCGGATCGAGGGCATCGTGCGCGAAAGCGTCAAGCCGATGGAAAAGATCGAGGGCATCCGCATCCTCCAGGTGGACGGCCTCAATGGCGGCGGCGGCGGCGCGGCGCAGTAGCCGCAGCGCCACCGACGAAGTGATCGATTCGGCGCTGCGCTACCGCGTGCAGGCGCCGCTGATCGACTCGATCCTCGCCGACATCGGCGTCGAGGGCGGCAGCCTCGCCAGAATGCCCGGCCTCATGCGCGAGGCGCGCGACATGCAGGGCATCCGGGAGACGGCGTCGCGGAAGGGCGGCGAAAGCAAGCCGGCCGCAGCTGCAGCGAGCCCGACCGCCGGCGAGCCGCGGCGCCGAGCGCACGCCGCGCAAGAAGGAGTGAGCGCCCGCCATGGCCAGGGTCTATGTCTCAACCGTCGTCAATGCCCGCAACGATCGCGTCTGGGCGCGCGTGCGCGACTTCAACGGCCTGCCGAACTGGCATCCCGCGATTGCGGAAAGCCGCATCGAGGGCGGCGAGCCCGCCGACAAGATCGGCTGCGTGCGCGACTTCCGCCTGCGCAACGGCGATCGCATCCGCGAAAAGCTGCTCGGGCTGTCCGACTACGACATGTTCTGCACCTACTCCATCCTGAATCGCCGATGGGGGTGGAGAACTACGTTGCCACGCTGCGCCTGACTCCGGTCACCGATGGCGATCAGACCTTCGTGGAATGGACCGCCGAGTTCGACTGCGCGCCCGAACGGGAAACCGAGCTTGTCGGCAATATCGGCGGCGGCGTGTTCCAGGGCGGCTTCGACGCGTTGAAACGCGCTTTGGAGGCTGAGCGTGCCGCATATCGTCAAGAGCACCATCCTCGATGCGCCGACCGACGCGGTCTGGCACGTGCTGCGCGATTTCAACGGGCACGACCGCTGGCATCCGGCGGTCGCGACCAGCACGATCGAGCGTGCCCAGGCGGCCGACAAGATCGGCTGCGTCCGCCGCTTCAAGCTGCAAGGACGGCTCGGAACTGCGCGAGCAATTGCTCGCGCTGTCCGATCTCGAGCAGACCTTCAGCTATTGCCTGCTCGATACGCCGATACCGATGTTCAACTACGTGGCGCATGTCCGCCTGCTCCCGGTCACCGACGGCGACCGCACCTTCTGGCAATGGGAATCGCGGTTCACGACCCGGCCCGAGGACCGGGAGGGCATCACCCGGATGGTGGCGGAGCAGATCTATCAGGCGGGATTCGAGGCCATTCGCCACCACCTGAAGGAGGCCGCATGAGCGCGGAGGAAAATCGATGCCCGTCTCGGTAAGGACGTTTGCGAATTCCGGCGACGCGGCGGCGGCATTGTCCGCCGATCGCGGCGCGCGCTATCTCGGCGGCGGCACGCTGGTGATGCGCGCGCTGAACGAGGGCGACATCTCGATCTCCACCGTCGTGCGCGCGAACGATCAGGCGCTGACGCGGATCGACGCGGCGGGACCGCGCGTCGCGATCGGCGCAGGCGTCACCTTTGCGCGCGATCCTGGCCGAGCGCGATCTCGCCTTCCTGCACGCCCCTGCCCGCTCGATCGGCGGACCGGCGGTGCGCAACATGGGCACCGTGGGCGGCAATTTGTTCGCGCCCAGTCCGTATGGCGATTTCACGGTTGCCCTGCTGGCGCTCGACGCGATGGTTTTCGTGCAAGGTGGCCTCGGCAGCCGCGACGTGCCGATCGAGGAATTCCTGCAGTCGCGCGAGCGGCAGGCCGGCACCCTCGTGCTTTCGATCTCATGCCAGAAGCCCGCCAGCGCCGAAGCGTTCCGCTACCGCAAGATCGCCCGCATCAAGCCGAAGGGCGGCTCGGTCATCACGCTTGCCGCGCATCTTGCCAATGAGCAGCGGCCGCGATCGTCGGCGCCCGCATTGCGCTCGGCTCGATGGCGCCGACGCAAATTCGCGCCCGCGCCGCCGAGCGCGCGCTGGAGGGACGCTCGCTCGATCGCATCGACGATCGACGCCGCCGCGGCGGCGGCCGTCGAAGGAACTTCTCCCGGCGACAACGCGCTCGCCAGCGCCTGGTACCGGCGCGAGATCGTCGGCGTTCACCTGCGACGTTTGTTGTCCGGTCAGGAATAGGATCGACATGGCCAAGACCGCCCTGCAATTTCGTCACAACGGCCGCGATGTCGCCATCTTCGTCGACGGCGGCACCAATCTTCTGGTCGCGCTGCGCGAAGTGATCGGCGACATGACGCCGAAATTCGGCTGCGGCCAGGGCGGATGCGGCGCCTGCAGCGTGCTGATCGACGGCGAACTCCACCTCTCCTGCCTCACGCTGGCGGAAACCGTGGCCGGACGGTCCGTGGAAACGCTTGACGGGATCAAGGACGGACCCGACCTGCATCCGCTGCAGCGCGCCTTCGCCGAGAATTTTGCCGCCCAGTGCGGCTACTGCACGCCGGGCATGCTGATGGCGGCCAAGGCGCTTGCTCGACCGCAACCCGTCGCCGAGCCGCGCCGAGGTGGTCGAGGCGATCTCGGGCAATATCTGCCGCTGCACCGGCTACGAACCCATCATCAATGCCGTGCTCGCCGCCGCCTCCGGCGGCCGTGCCCGCGCCTGAAGGATTTTGCCATGCTGGAACTGCGCAAGGACATCTTCGCCGACGAGCGCGACGACAATCTGAAGGAAATCGGCAAGGCAACGCAGCGGCAGGACATGCTCGGCCATGTCACGGGCACCTCGCCCTATTTCGACGACCACCAGCTGCAGGGCATGCTGCATCTGAAAGTGGTCCGCAGCACGCATTCCCATGCGCGCCTGCGCCGCATCGACACCAGCGAGGCGGAACGCTCGCCGGCGTGCGCCGGGTCATCCGCGGCGCAGATGTGCCGCGCAACCTCAACACCCTGCTCAGCCTGATCAATTTCGGCAAGGACGACGAGCCGTCGCTCGCGGTCGACAAGGTGCGCTACAAGGGCGAGCCGATCGTCGCCATCGTCGCGGACAGTCCGCGCGAGGCCTACGAGGCGATGGCGAAAGTGCGGATCGACTACGAGCCGCTGCCGGCGGTGTTCGACGTCGAGGACGCCCTGAAACCCGGCGCGCCCGTGGTCAACGAGACCTATCCGAAGAACGCGTTCATCTATCACGACGTCTACGATCACCAGAAGCTGCGCTTCGGCGACGCCGACCGCGGCCTGGCCGAGGCCGACCATGTGCTGGAGCAGCGCTACCAGATGTCGCCGATCGAGCATGCGCCGACCGAGACCAACGGCTCGATCGCGGCGCCCGACACCAACGGACGCTACATCGTCTATACCTCGACGCAGGCCCTGTTCTTCTCGCTCGACACCTGCGCCAAGATCCTGGACGTGCCTTCCAACACCTTCCACTTCATCGGCGGCACGGTGGGCGGCGGCTTTGGCGGCAAGGTGGACACGCTCACCGAGCCGCTCTGCATCCTCGGCGCCATGCTGACCGGACGCCCGGTGCGCTACGTGTTCGGGCGCGAGGAGGAGATGCAATACGGTCCGCCGCGGGGCGCCGAGCGCATCTACATCAAGGATGGCGTGATGCGCGACGGACGCATCGTCGCGCGCAAGATCCGCGCTTATTTCGACAGCGGCGCCTATACGAGGCTCTCGAGCTATGCCGCCGTCAAATGCGCGGCGCATCTGCCGGGCCCTACACGATCCCGAACGTCTATGGCGACGTCTATTGCGTGTTCACCAACCGCACGCCGGCGACCGCGATGCGCGGCTTCGGCGTCACCGCGATGGACTTTGCGATCGAGTGCCAGATGGACAAGCTCGCGCATCCTCGTCGGCATGGACCCGATGGAGTTCCGCATCCTCAACGCCTATCGCGACGGCGACATGAAGGCGCACCGGCGCGAGGCCAAGAACACCGCGCTGATCGAATGCGTCCAGGTCGCCGCGGAAAAGGCCAAGTGGCCGATCCGCGAGGAGTTCCAGCGCATGTCATCGCGCACGGATGGCGGCGGCAGCCGCGCCGCGGTGCCGCCGACGCCGCGCGAACCACGCGCACCCCCGTCGCCGCGTCCCAGCAGCGCACGACATACGATCGCGCGCCGGCAGCGGCGCGCGAGCCGCCACCTCCGAGCACCGCCGACACCTCCGCCCTCTCGCCCACCGCCGCAGGCGCCGTCGCACGGCGCCACCCGCTTCTCTTCCGTCTTCGGCACCAGGAGGCGCTGACCATGGCAACGCATCGCGGACGCGGCATCGCGTCGATCAACTATCCCATCGGCATGAATCTCGGCGGCGACCCGAGCCAGGCGCTGGTCCATTCCAACCCCAGCGGCAAGTTCACGGTGGCGCTGTCATCGATCGACCTCGGCCAGGGCATGAAGTCGGTGACCCGGCAGATCTGCGCGGAGACGCTCGGCGTGCCGGTCGAGGACGTCTACGTCGACACCGCCGATTCCGACACCGGGCCGCACTGCATGGGATCGTTCGCCTCGCGCGGCACGCATCGCGTCGGCAACGCCGTCATGGCTGCCGCCACGGAAGCGCGCGGCGTGATGATGGAGGCGGCGGCCGAGGAACTGGAGGTCAACGCCGCCGACCTCGAGACCGACGGCCGCGGCAACATCCACGTCAAAGGCGCGCCGCACCGCTCGATCTCGACCAAGGACGTCGCGATCGCCGCCCAGTTCAAGCAAGGCAAGACGATCTCGGGACGCGGCATCTTCCTGGTGCCGCTCTCCGACGTCGATCCCTGAGACCGGCGAGATGACGCCCGCGACCTGCTACGCCCATGCCTGCCTGGTCGCCGAGGTCGAGGTCGATGACGAGACCGGCGAAGTGGCCATGGTGCGCGATGGACAGCGCCTACGAACTGGGCCGCGCGCTCAATCCGCGACTGGTCGAGCAGCAGCTCGTCGGCGGCGCCTGGATGGGGATCAGTCACGCGCTCTATGAAACGCCGGAGCCCTATTATCCGGACCCCAGCCACGGGCCGCGCGACTTCGTCGAATATCTGATGCCGGGCCCCGGCGACATCTGCCCGCACGACATCGCGGTGCTGGAACGCCCGGCCGCCGATGGTCCGTTCGGCGCCAAGGGCCGGGCGAAATGTGCGCCAACCCGGTGCTGCCGGCGGTGGCCAATGCGATCTTCAACGCCGTCGGCGTGCGGATCGATGATTTGCCGATCACGCCGGAAAAGGTCTTGCGGGCGATCAAGGCCCAGGGCGGCGCGCGGCCGCAGGCGCGGCGCTGAGGCAGCACGCATGCCGGTTCGCAGCAACATCGTCGGCATCGACAGCCCGGAGGCGCTCGAGAAGGCGCTGCGGGCGGCCTATTACCTCGCGGACGACGCCGATTGCGACCGCGTCCTATCTCGCGCTCGCGCTCGGCAAGCCGCTGTTGCTGGAAGGCGCGCCCGGCGTCGGCAAGACCGAAGCCGCCAAGGCGATTGCCGCCGGTGCTCGGCCGCAAGCTGATCCGGCTGCAATGCTACGAGGGCATCGACGCCGTCGGCCGCGCTCTACGAGTGGAACTATCCGCGCCAGATGCTGGCGATCCGCCAGGCGGGCGAAGAGAGCATCGATATCTACGGCGAGGCTTTCCTGATCGAGCGGCCGATGCTCGCGGCCCTGCGCGCGCCGGATCTCGACCGTGCTGCTGATCGACGAGATCGACCGCGCCGACCAGGAGTTCGAGGCCTTCCTGCTCGAATTCCTCTCCGACTTCCAGATTTCCATTCCCGAGCGCGGCACGCTGCGCGCCACCGAGCATCCGGTCGTCGTGCTGACGTCGAACCGGACGCGCGACCTGCACGAGGCGCTGCGCCGCCGCTGCGTCTATCACTGGATCGACTATCCGACCGCCGAGCGCGAGGCGCGCATCGTCATGATGCGGGCCTCCAGCGTCGCCGAGATCGACCGCGCGCGCCGTCGTCGCCGCCGTCGGCGCACTGCGGCGAGAGCCGCTCAGCAAGCCGCCCGGGATCGCCGAGGCGGTCGACTGGGCGGAAGCCGCGACGCTGCTTCACAGGGCGGCGCGCGCTGGCCGGATGCGTTCAAGCGATCGATCGGCGTCGCGCTCAAGGACGAGGAGGATCTTCACTTTATCTCTCCCCGGCTCGACGCGCTGATTGCGGAGGCTGCCGCGTGAGCGAAGAACCAGTGCTGCCGCGTGCCGTCAGCGTCTTCATCTCGTTTGTCGCGCTGCTGCGCGCCAACGGGTTTGCGGTCGCGCCCGAACAGACCACGGCCTTCCTTGCAGCCATCGCGATTGCTCGGGCCGCGCAGCCTCGAACACATCCGCCGGGCCGGGCTCGCGACGCTTGCGCCGCCTCCGGAGCGGCGCGCGACCTATGACCGGCTGTTCGACCTCCACTTCCGCGGCAGCGAAGCGATCGAGCGGGCGGACGGCGAAGACGAAGAGATCGTCCGCCTGCAGGAGGAAGGACGCGGCGAGGACGAGCCGCCGCTGGCCGACGAGGCCAACGAATCCGGCCTTGCCGCGGCGCGCGGAGAGCCCTGGTCGACGCGCCGCTTTGCGCAAGACTCCGACCAGCGACGCGCTGCGCCGGCTGTCGCGCGAGGCGCCGGCACGGCTGCCGCGGCGGCGCGGCCATCGGCGCCGGCGCGCGCGCGCGCGGCCGTTCGCCGACCTGCGCCGCACCTTGCGCGAGAGCGTGCGCAACGACGGCGAAGTGCTGCGGCTGGGGCGTTTGAGGCGCGCGGCGCGGCCGCGCAGGATCCTGCTGCTGATCGACGTCTCCGGCTCGATGAAGGCGCGCACCGAGGAGAACATGAAGCTTGCGCATGCGCTGTCGCAGGCGGCCGGCAATGTCGAGGTGTTCACCTTCGGCACACGGCTCACGCGCGTGACCCGCGCGCTGCGGCTGAAGCGCCGCGAGCAGGCGCTGAATGCCGCCGCCGCACCTCGTCAGCGACTGGGATGGCGGCACCCGCATCGGCGACGCGCTGCAGGCGTTTCTGGCCGTGCCGCGGTTCGGCGGCTACGCGCGCGGCGCCGCGGTCGTGATCATTTCCGACGGCTTGAGCGCGGCGATCCCGCCGCCCTGCGCGACGCGGTCGCAAAACTGTCGCGCCGGGCCTGGCGCGTCAGCTGGCTGACGCCGCTGGCGACGGCGCCGGGATTCCAGCCGCAAACCGAGGCGCTGATCGCGATCCGGCGCTTCGTCGACGATCTCGTTGGCGGCGGCTCGAGCGCGGCGGTGGTCTCGCATCTGCTGTCGCTTGGAACAGGGAGAGCCGCGTGATCGACATCGTCGACGCCCATCATCACATCTGGCGTCAGGCGGATCTGGCCTGGCTGTCCGGCCCGATGCAGCCGCGCATCTTCGGGCCCTATGAGCCCGATCCGCCGCGACTATCCGATCCGGCGAATATCTCGACGATCTCGCGGGCTCAGGCGTCACTCCGCTCGGTTTACGTGCAGACCAACTGGCCCAATGATCGCTTCGAGAGACGAGGCGGCGTGGGTGCAGCAGACCGCGAATGAGCACGGATGGCCGCACGCGCTCGTCGCCTATGCCGATTTCGGCGTCGACGACGTGCGCCCGCAACTCGACCGGCTCGCGCGCTACCCGCTGGTGCGCGGCGCGCGCATGCAACTGCACTGGCACGAAAATCCGCTCTACCGTTTCGCCGCGCGTCCCGACCTCTGCGCCGATCCGGTGATCCGGCGCAATGTCGGGCGGCTCGCCGATTACGGCTGGAGTTTTGATCTGCAGGTGTTCGCGCCGCAGATGGCGGACGCCGCGATGCCTTGCCGAAGCTTGTCCCGAGGTGACCTTCGTCCTGCAGCATGCAGGGATGTGGGAAGACCTTCGCCGGAAGGCCGCGCCGCCTGGCGCGCCGGCATGGCGCGGCTCGCGCGTTGCCCGAACGTCGTCTCCAAGCTTTCGGGACTGGGCACCTTCATCCACCGCAACGATGTCGCGCACATCGCCGATGTCCTGGACGACACGGTGGCGATCTTCGGTGCCGAGCGGTGCCTGTTCGGATCCAATTTTCCGATCGAAAAGCTCTGGACCAGCTATCGCGACCTCGTCGACGCCTACCGCACGGCTGCGGCGCGCGCTTCGCCCCGAACAGCGCGACGCCATTTTCGCGACCACCGCCACGCGCGTTTATCGGCTTGGGCCATGAGCACGACACGCCGCACAGGCGCGATGACCAAAAAGGACGAACCGGAATCGGGAGGAATAGATGCCGCTGGAAATCAAGATCCTCGACTATGGCGATATCGAGCTGGAATCGAGCTTTCTCGTGCTCGGGCGCGACTGCGGCCGCACCCGCCGCGTGCTGACGCTCGGCTTTCTGATCGTCGGCGGCCCCTATCCCGTCGTGGTCGACACCGGCTATCGCTCCAATCAGATCATGGAAACGCTGGGCATGCGCGGCCTGCAGTTCCACGAGAACATGATCGAGAACCAGCTCGCGCGGCACGGCGTTCGCATGGGCGACGTGCGCTTCGTCTGCCATACGCATCTCCATATCGACCACGCCGGCAAGGATGATCTGTTCCCGATGAATACGACCGTGGTCCTCAATCGCCGCGAGCTCGAATATTCCGTGTCCGGACTGATGCATCCGCAATATCCCGCGCCCGACATCAAGCACCTGATCGACCGGCTGCACACCAAAAGCGCGCTGCGCTTTCTTGATCTCGAGACTCACCGGGCCGGTCGAACTGATGCCGGGCGTCTATTGCGATGCCGCCAACGCCCATACCGAAGGCTCGATGAACATCCACGTTCATACCGCCGACGGCATCGCGACGATCTGCGGCGACGTGATCTATGATTTCAACGACCAGATCGTGACGCCCTTCAACGAAATCCATGACGCCGAGCCGCGCACCACCGGCAACCACGGCACCAGCAAGCGGGCGGAAAAGGCCGCGATCAAGAAGCTCCTGAGCAGCTCGCGCTATCTGCTGCCGGTTCACGACAGACCTGCCAAGATCGAAGGCGGCGCCGTGGTCGGACGGCTGCATGACCAGGTGCCCGGCCCCATCGTGCAAAGCCTGCCGCAGCGCAACTGGTTCCCGGCGTGAAGCGCAAAGGACGCAACCGATGACGCATGTCACCCTGCGGATCGGAATTCGAAGACCTGATCGATCCCTATGCGCCGGTCGGCCAGATGGGGACGGGCTTCGAGTTCACGGAGGGACCGATCTGGCATCCCGTGGATCAGTATCTGCTGTTTTCCGACATGCCCGCCGACGTGCGCCGGCGCTGGGACGCCCGACGCGGCGTCGTCGAGGTCAGGCGTCCGTCGAACAAATGCAACGGCATGACCTACGACGCGGAGCTGAACCTGATCGTCTGCGAGCATGCGACCTCCTCGCTCATTCGCGAACGGCCCGACGGGCGGCGCGAGGTGCTCGCCTCGCATTTCGAGAACCAGGAGCTCAACAGCCCGAACGACGTCTGCGTCCATTCCAGCGGCGCGATCTACTTCAGCGATCCCTGGTACGGGCGCATGCCGGTCTATGGCGTCGAGCGGCCGCGGCAGCTCGGTTTCCAGGGCGTCTATCGCGTTCCGCCCGGCGGCGGCGCGCCGAAACTCCTGGTCGATCGTCATCTGTTCGACCAGCCGAACGGGCTGTGCTTTTCGCCGGACGAGCGCGTGCTCTATGTCAACGACACCGTGCAGGCGCTGATCCGCGCCTTCGACGTCGAAGCCGATGGTTCTCTCGCCAATCCGCGCGTATTCGCCAGCGGCATCCGCTCGGAACTGGAGCCCGGATTGCCCGACGGCATGAAATGCGACCAGCGCGGCAATGTCTGGGTGACTGCGCCCGGCGGCGTCTGGGTCTATTCGCCGGCCGGCGAGCTGCTCGGCAAGGTCCGCCTTCCCGAGCTGGTCGCCAACCTCGCCTGGGGCGGCGCCGACTTCCGGACGCTCTATCTGACCGCGACACATTCGGTCTATGCGATCCCGACCAAGGTCGGACCGCGCCACGAACCCTATATGAGCGGCAAGCGCGGCGGCGCAGGTGCCAGTTCGGCAGCGCCGACGCCCAATCTGACGGGCGGCGACATGCAGCTCGATCCGCAGCGCTGCGCGATGATCATCCAGGATCTGCAAAACGACGTGATCATGGACGGCGGCGCCTTCGCGCGGACTCCGGCGCGCCCGCCCACGCCCGCGAGCAGCGTGTCGTCGACAATGTCCGCCGCCTGGCAGAGGTCGCCCGGTCGCGCGGCGTCGTCATCATCCATGTCTGGTTCATCGTCGAGGCAGGGTGCGCCCGGCGTCACGCTCAACGCGCCGCTGTTCGAGGGCCTTGTCGACAGCAAGGCCATGGTGCGCGGCAGCTGGGGCGCCGCCCCGGTTTCGGGACTCGAGCCGCGCGCGGGCGACTTCGTCGTCGAAAAGATGCGCATGAGCGCCTGGGAAGGCACGCGGCTGGAAACCATCCTCAAGGCGACCGGCCGCGACATGATCATCAATACCGGCGCCTGGACCAACATGTCGGTCGAGCACACCGCGCGCACCGGCGCCGACAAGGGCTACTTCATGATCGTGCCGGAGGATTGCTGTTCGACGATGAACGCCGACTGGCACAACGCCTCGGTCAACTTCGCGCTGCAGAACGTCTCGGTCGTGACCAACGCCGACGCCGTCATCAAAGCGCTTGGATGAAAGGCACGGACGGTGCCAAAGTTGCTTCATCTCTCCTGTTCGCCGCGCGCCGACTCTGAATCGAGTGCAGGCGCGCGCGTCTTCCTCGATCATTTCCGTCAAGCGCGGCCGGACTGGGACATCGACGTGATGAACCTCTGGAAGGATTACCTGCCGGAATTCGAAGGCTACATCCTGGAAGCCAAATATGCCCGCCTCGGTGGGCGCGCCTTCACCGACTCGCAGCGCGATGCCTTTGCGATTGCCGAACGCATCGCGGTTCGCCTTGCGCTCGCCGATCGCGTGCTGATCTCAACCCCGATGTGGAATTTCGGCATTCCCTACAAGCTGAAACAATGGATCGATGTGATCACGCAGCCCGGACTGACGTTCCGGTTCGATCCCGCGCAAGGATACCTGCCTCTGCTGAAAGACCGGCCGACGGTCGTGATCCTCGCCAGCGGCAGCGATTTCGTCACCGGCATGAACCGCGGCCGCATCGACATGGCGACGCCCTATTTGCGCGAGGCGCTCCGCTTCATCGGTATCAGCGACGTGCGCTTCGTGCCGATCGGCCCGACGGCCGGCCCGGCCTGAACCGGTCCGCGCCGCGCAGCAAAATGCACATCGCCGCCTCGCCGAGATCGCTGCGAGTTTCTGAACGCGCCGAGGCCCGCGTCAGCAACTGGCCTGATGCCGCTATGATAAGCGAGGCTGTTTCAGCGGACCAGAAAAACCAACTTGCCGCGAAAGTGGCGGGATCTGCTTACCCTGTGCGCGGCCACGGCGTCGCTGAGCTGATAGCGTGTCACTTCCGGCGGACGGACGGCCCCGAGCGCAACCAGCGCCACGATGCGCTCGAGATGCTGCCGATCGCGTCCGACGCTCGGCCGCAAGGCAATGACGTCGCTGCGGTCCGGCTTCGGCGCCTGTGCGCCCAGAGGCAATAAAGGCCGCCCGGCCGCCTGGTTTCAGCACGGTGAACGACCGCTGCGCGACATCTCCGCCGACGGTATCGAAGACGGCGTCGCAGTCTCTCACGATCTTGGTAAAATCCACCGCATTGTAGTCGATGATCTCATCGGCGCCGATTTTGCGCAGATAATCATGGTTCGACGCGCTTGCGGTCGTGATCACGCGAGCACCCAGATGTTTTGCCAACTGGATGGCAAAGCTCGCGACACCGCCGGCTCCACCCTGGATCAGGATCGTCTCGCCCGCCTGCAGTTTCAATGTGTCTTCGATCGCGCAGATCGCCGTCAACCCGGCAAGCGCCAGCGCAGCGGCATCGACATGTGACAGGCGATCGGTTTTCTTTGCGACGATGGCTGCCTTGATCGCAATCTTCTCGGCATAGGCGCCCTCCTGGCCAACGTCGCAGACGGCGAAGACCTCATCGCCGATACCGATGTCCCTGACACCTTCCCCAACTGCCGAAACGACACCGGAGAAATCCCGTCCAAGAATGTAAGGGAATTTCGAAAGCTGGCTCGATTTTCCCTCGCGGACCTTCCAGTCCGCGCCGTTGACGCTGGCGGCGACAATATCGACCACGACCTCGCCGGATGCGGCCACCGGATCCGGCATCTCGCCGAATTTCAGAACTTCCGGTCCGCCGTGTCGTTCGATGAAGGCAGCTTTCATTGGCATTCCTCGATTTTGGCGGAACCAAGGTCGCATTTTTGATTGATCCATTCAAATTTGACGTCCGGTCTTCCTGAAGGCTGACATTCACCGGCAGCACGGCGATGTTCGAAGAGCAGACATGCCAGTCGTAACGCTCATATGAAAAGTAAGCCGTTCTGCGGCGGCTTGCTTGGTTCGGTGCCCAGCACTTTCTTGAGTTCTGCGGTCAGACTTGCCCGCATGGCGAAGGCGACCTCCATTAGCCGGTACTAACCTTTCTTCGGCGACCAGCCATAAGCCTTGGCGCAGGCACCGCCCATCAGCATTGCCCGCTCAGTGTCGCTCAGGCGGTCAGTCTTAAGGAAGGGCTCGACGGCCTGCTCGTAGTTGACGACGGCGAACGCGCGCGTCCAGTCCGTGCCCCACAGGCAGCGATCGAAACCCCAGGCATCGAACACGCGGGCAAGCGGATCCCAAATGTCCGGGAAGGGATACGGCTCCCGGGACAGCGTGCAGGCGCCGCTGACCTTGATCACCGCGTTCGGGCGCTTGGCGAGTTCCAGCACCTTCGGGAGGTCGGCCCAGGGCTGCGGCGGCGCGGGCGGCACGCGCGGCTGCAGGATGCCCAGATGGTCGATGATGAACCGCGTGTCGGGATGGCGATCGATGAGCGCAGTGCCCGCGTCCAGATTGCCCCAGCACAGGATGTTGACCGGAAAGTCGTGGCGAACGGCCGCGCGCAGGATCCGGTCGAGGCCCGGGTCGTTCGGCGCGCGCTTGCGCCTCCTTCGTCAGCATGATGCGGATCCCGACCGTGCCCGGCGTATTCTTCCAGTCGGCGACGACATCGGCCACCGCCGGATCGTCCGGGTCGACCGGCTTGACGATGGCGAACCGGCCGGGATGGGCCCGTTGCACTTCCACCGCATAGCTGGCGTCGTAGCGGTACATGGAAAAGGCGGAGATGAAGATCGCGCCGTCGACGCCGACCTTGTCCATCGCCGCCACCATCTCGTCACCCGTGACGTGATCGGGCCAGTTCGGCACACTGTGCCAGGGTCGCTTCGGAGTGTTCGCCTCATAGGCATGGACCTGGGAATCGATAATTGTCATCGGGGGCTCCTCAAGCAGCGTTCGATTTCATAACACACGAGAACGCGATTGGGGTACCGGTGCGCGCGCCGGCAGACAGATCTCGAACTCCCGCCCCAGGGTGTAGGTCCATAATGCCCCGCTTGTCGTTTGACCGCGCCTGGTCGACCTCGAACCCGGGCGAGCTTTTCGCAGCAGGACTGTCTCGCAGAGCTGTGAAATCAGCTCCCGAGCCAGGCCGATTTTTCAGTGTTTTCAGCGGGGGTCGGAGGCCTGGCTGGCGACGCAGCGCTGATAGCACCTGTCTCTGGACGAATTCCTGCAAACAGGGAATTTCACTGGGAAAATCGGACGATCAGGCACCCTAGAGATCGTTTTGGAGCGGAAAATGTGCCGCAGCCATTTTCAAGTAATTCCCGTTGCAGGACGTCACCAGTGTCGACGGGAATATCTGAGCTGCAGCGGATCAATCACCGGTTTTGCCAGTCGGGTCCCGCCGGCACAGATGATCGATCAAGCAAAGACGCGTAGGCATCAGGCTCGGCTGCCCGCCAGGCAATAGGAAGAAGGACCGATCGTGTATAGAAATTCAATATGCAGCGCTGGCCGCTAAGCTAAAGAACCCATAAGGAACGGCGAGTGCAGCGGTCGCCGCCAGAATGGTGAGGTGGCCATAGCATCGCTGCAATCGGTGCGAGGAAAGCTGCTTTCCACCCTAAGCTCCTCTGCCATCCTGTTTGCCAATCACGCAGCGCCATGCCGCCAGGCGCTCGGCCGGATGCTGCTTCATCCACTCGGCGAGCTGCGGCGCGCCCATCAGGCAGGACTGCATCGAGACGTCAGCGAAGTCCGAGGTGGTGACGGTCTGCTCGCGGCAATTTGCCGGAGACGGAGAGACTGCAGAGCACGGCGATGATCTTGATCACGACAGGAGAGCCCCGTCGCTACGATGGGCATTGGCGCCGCTGACCGTATGACTTACCGGTGCCTTGTCCTGCTGCTCGCTGACTGGATCAGCCGGCGGGAAGATGCTGTCGTATATCGCGCGGGCCTCTCGAATTAGGCGGGCTCGCTCGCGCTCAGACTTTGGGACAAATCGAATAACTTCGCCCATATTCGCTCCAAACATTAGTTAGAGAAGGATCCGCAGTTAGAGAACGAGGTCCGCTATTAGATGACGACAATCATTCCATCTTGATCTAGGATATCAGCCCCAACTTTGAAGCTCTGCAGGCGGTAACGAAGGAATAAAAAGCTCGTGACTGGGCCGCGCGCCGGGCATCCCAACGTCACTAGGCATTTCTTCCGCAGGTTGGGCTGTGAAGCTGCCCATCAGGTCATGTACGCCACTCGCCTTCAGCGTTAGCAGCCGATCGAGCGGATGCTTTGGCCGCATCAACATGCGAAGCTTTCTCAGCTCGCCGCTGGTAGTCGTCGGCAAGGGCCTTAAGCTGACCCGCAATCGCTCGGTCGGTCATGGTTTGGGCAGCGCGGAGCAAAGTCTGTGCTGTTTTTAAGTATTCCTTGCCTCGTTGTGAGATCTGGAACGTCATAGAGCCCTCGCGCGGTTCTCTGGCGCCTGGTCTAAGGCGATTTGGAGCCAGGGCAGCCAATTGCGGTCACTTGCCCGGCGAGCTCTGAAGCGATCGACGCACTTCTTGGAACAAAGCGGGGTTCGCCACGAGTAGTGCCGGACGAGACCAAACTTGCCATCACAAACTGCGCATCGCGCGGCTCTGCCAGATCTAAGACTTTCGGAGCAGTTGGGCATTGTAGTCTCCTCTTGGTATTATCGTCGCTGTTCGTCGATCATCCTTTTTCACCGTCGCACTTCATGAGCCTGTGCGCTTTTCCAACGCATGCAGCCTAAGACGATCGCGATCAGCGGCTCAATTGAACGTAGGTAATCGTCGGGCATCTAAAGGGGTCACGGAACGATACGAAGGTTTATGGCGCTCGCCCTTAAAGCCGACCACTTCTCGATGCGAGACTTCGATTAGCTCGACGGTGTAGGCGATCGCGCTCCTATCGTAATCTCTAGGGTATCGTACACACCCAAAGCAATCTTGATCATTCGTGACCTGTTTAGAGGGAAAATGCGGTTTCGCTCTCAACCCTTCGAGAGAGGCAAATCGTAGCGTCCTCGCATTCTCTGAGATCACGGCAAATCAAGCGGTGAAGCGTGAGGCCGACAGAAGCGGTCTTACTTTCAATCGGCCTGCGGGAACGCGCGTTTGATCCGTCATCTCATCGGGCAAGCGTGCGACCAACTGCTCGGTCGGCGCCACCTCGATGGACGGTGTTGGGATCGTCAGCTGACTAGTATCCAGGACGACCTTCTCTGTGCCATGCGCGCGCGGATCTGATCCGGATGGCCGCCCTTTCGATGATCTCCGACCGATCAGGAAAACTCGGCGGGCGCCCGGCAAAGACCCGCCGGCTATCAGCAGAAGAACCACAAGCACGCATCCGACAACCACAAATATCTGGCTGTGGGCACAGCCGACAGCTCCCGCGATTCGAGCAATCTCGGTCAGCCCATGACAGCGATGCTTGACCACACTCATGTTGCGGCAAAATCGATTAGGGCTGCGACACCACCGCTGATCGAGCCGCTCAGTCCGTTCGGGGCTCGGAGCGAGAATTATTGGCTGGCGATCAAGTCAGCCCAGGCCAGCTTCGATCCGAAAAACGCCGACGTTAGCCTAGCCGAACCCCAGATCCTCGGTTCTAGACGCCTCCAACCGCTGAGGGCGGCGCATCTTCCTCCGCTTCCAAAACAACATGAGTCGCGCCGGCGGCGCGTTGTTCGGCCTCAGTCAATGGGAAGGTGAGAAGGAAGGAAGATCCGTCGGCGGCGCAAGACGTATGAACGCGGCCGCCCAAACTGCTGGCCAGCTCGCCGATGATCGCTAGCCCTCGACCGCGCCGGATGGGTTCAGGTGCCGAGCCATTGTCAGAGACCCTGCACTTTACGACGTTGCCTGCAAGCATCAACTCCACTCGCAATTCTGGATGTCTGGCGTCGAATTGTGCATGTCGTGCCACATTGGTCAGTAGCTCGGATACAATCAGCCCAAGCTTCCAGCAGCGTTCTCCTTCAAGCCGCAGATCATCCGCTGAAAACAAGACACGTATCGCCAGGCGGTCCAGTCGGTATTTCGTTATGGAGAAGCAAAGCTGCTGGAGGTACCTCGCGGCATCGGTGAGGCGCCCCTGATCCGGCATGCGCAGCGCCCGATGAACATCGGCGCATTGATGCAGGAGGTCTACGACGTCGAGGAGCGCGGCCTTGACCGCCACGCTATCCGACCGCACCGCTTTGGCTGAAACCGCGTATATGGCGGAAGTGAGCTCGTTTTTTATTCTGTGGTTCAACTCGCGAAGAAGCAATGATCCATCGGGATCCGGTAACTGTACAATGTGTTTTGTCATTTCGTGCTCCACGATTGTTCTCTCTGGCCAAAAATGAAGCTAAACGTCCGCCGCGGTTTCGTTCGGATAGCAATGCCGTTCCAGACAGCTCGCGCAACGAATGGTCTCAGACAGAGGCCTTTATAGCTCGACGCCACGGCGCTCCAATTCGGCTTCAATCGCGTCAAAGACGATCTCGGTCGGCATTACTGCAAGATTGGTCCAGAGGATGATCACAGCGCGCGCGGCGATTAGGTATTCCGTCATGCAAACGCCACTCCCAAGCGAGATGTTGGTTAGCTCCATGGTGAACGCGCACGTGTGATAACCACGTAAACGGTCGATGTGGCGTCCGCAGCGGAGGAGCGGCGATGGTGTCGCGACAGAGTCTGCGGCGTTCGAACGTAACCATCGATCCTCGGGATCGCGTTCGTTCGCGAGACGCCTTGGCCGAGTCGGAGAAGGTGGGGCGGCACGCGCGTTTAACGGGTCGGCACCGGTTGATAGAACCGCATACGCACCTTGGTTCGGATATTGCCTCCTCAGCAAACACGGGTTGTCCGCCGCCAACCACAGCAAGCAAGGTCGTCGCGATTGCAAGTTTGGACATGTAACTTGCTCCTCTCGATGCTGTATGGAGTAGCAGACCTGCTTCGGACGATCTTGTTCATTCCTGATCCATTTAGACGGTTACTGCGCAGTTCCGTGCGCAACGCCAGAATCTGTTCGTCGTCAATTCCTGCCGGCGAGCGCAAGTCATTCGAAGAGCGATGACGACGCGGCGCGCCTGGACGGCGTAGCATTCGACCTTGCTTGACCTTTATCGAACTGACAGCAGCCCCTGCCCGTTTCCGCTCTTGCCAGCCGATGTGTGATGGAACCTCTGGCTACACGCCTTGATCGGGCCGTCCGTGCCACACCGCGCTTGATTTGCAAGGTTGGCCGATCGATGGCGGCCGGCTGTGTATCTGGCTTCAACTGGGCTATAGCCTCAAGATTCGATTGGCTTGGCGCTTGGTCAGACGGTAGCGGGACCACGACTGCGCCGCCGGAAGGTCCATGACAACGGCAGGCGTGCATGGTCGGCTTGCTGGTATCCAGGACAACCTTTCCGGCCATTTGCGCTCGGATCTGATCCGGATGGCCGCCCTTTCGATGATCTCCGGCCGATCAGGAAAGCTCGGCGGGGGCTCCGGCAAAGACCAGCCGGCTATCAACAGAAGAGCAACAAGCGCGCTTCCGACAACCACAAAATATCTGGCTATGGGCACAGCCGACAGCTCCCGCGATTTGAGCAATCGCGGCCAGCCCATGGCAGCGATGCCTGACCACACTCATGTTGCGCGGCAAATCGATAAGGGGTGCCACACCGCCGCATCGCGCATTCACTGGGGAAGACGACGCTCGACTAGAGGAAATTCTCCTTCACCATTTCCCAGACGTCCCCTCCACGGCCGTGCAGAATGGCGCGAGCCGAATAGAGCGCCATGCCGATCGCCGGCTCTACCTGCATGAATGGCGGCATGACGAGCTGCATCGGGTTGACGTGCACGTGCAGAAGTGCTGGCCCTGGTTGCGCCAGCCAGTCCTTCACAGTGGTCTTCGAGTTGGTCCGCGCCGCGAAACCGTCTGGCCCCAGAGACCTAACGCGCGCGCGACCCTGCAAAGTTCGGATTCTTCAACTTCGTAAAGGTATCGAGCATCCCCTCGGCCTTCTGCTCGATCTCCACAAAGCCAAGCTTGCCGTTGTCATAGACGGCAATCTTGATTGGTAGCTCCTGTTGGACGACCGTCATCAGGTCTCCGAACAGCATCGAAATTCCACCGTCGCCCGCCATGCACACGACTTGTCGACCGGGTTCTGCCTTTTGGAGTCCAATGGCTGACGGCATGCCGTTGGCCATCGTTCCATGAAGCAGGCTCGCGAAAATGCGGCGCTGACCGTTCGCTTCGATATGGCGATAGGCCCAGGCGGCCGGGGTACCGTCGTCGGCCGTGAACAGCGCATCTTTTGCCGCATGGCGGCTGATCACCTGTGTCAGATAGGTTCCGGGAATGCTGCCATCGTGGCCGACGCCAACCTTAGCCCTTTCCGACTCCCGGTACTTCGCGTAACGCTTAACGTATGCGCTTCGGAACGAGGCGTCGCTGCGCTCAACCAGCCTCGGTAGCAACGACTCCAGCGTCGCCTTCACATCGCCGACAACGCCCTTCGTGATCGGATGACGTCGTCCCAGATGGGTCGGGTCAATATCGACCTGCACGATCTTTGCCTTGTCGGGATAAAATTGCCGCCAGGCAAAGTCTGCGCCCAACATCAACAACGCGTCGCAGTCCAGCAAGGCATGGTAGCCGGCCTCATTGCCGAGCATCCCGGTCATTCCGATGTTGTAAGGATTGTCAAACTCGAGGAAGTCTTTGCCCGCGACGTATGCGCGATCGGCGCCTTCAGCTTGTTGGCAACCGCGAGAATCTCCTGATGCGCCCCTGGCAACCCGACCCGCCGTACAGCACGACATTTTCGCTTTTGTTGAGAATTTCTGCGATCTCGGCGAGATCGATGTCGTTCGGCCGCGTGACGGGCCTGGCGACATGCACCGCGTAAGGGATGCTATCGTCCACGACCGAGGCGGAGATATCCGCCGGCACGATCAGAACGGCAACACCGCGTTTCGCCAGGGCTGTTTGGCAGGCGATCACGGTCTTCCGTCGCGCCTGTTCCGGCGTATGGATCATGTCGCAAAAGACGCTGCAGTCCCTGTAGACCTGCTTGAAGTCGACCTCCTGGATGAAATCGAAGCCCAATTCGTCGCGGATGATTTGACTTGCGATCAGGATGACGGGCGCACGGTTGCGATTGGCCTCGAATATCCCGTTGATGAAATGCAGACTTCCGGGGCCGCAGCTGCCGGCGACTGCTGTCAGGCGATCCGCTACCTGCGCTTCCGCCTGCGCGGCGAACGCTCCCGCTTCTTCGTGTCTCACCGACACCCATTCGATTTCGCTTCTTTCGAGCGAGCGGGCGATCAGGATTGAGCGTGTCGCCCACCACGCCGTAACAATGCTTGACGCCTGCATTCTGCAAGGTTTCAACAATGATGTCCGCGACCAGCTTGCCCATCGCATTCAAATCCTGCTGTGACCATTCCTGCCACAACATGCACCCAACTGCAGGCCTGGGGCTTGTATCGGAATGCGAGGACTTGAACCCGACTGCGCAGACAGCGCACAGTAGTCGAAGGTGTCCGCTTTAGCCGACGGCCTCGGTGCCGGATTGGAGCCGGCTGAGGATTTGCAGGGCGCGCTTGTGAGCGGGGGATACAATTCCGGCCGGCGTCCGATCAAGGGCCGCGCTGAGATGCTTGTAGGCTTCTGGCACGCGCCCCTGTTTCAGCAATAGCTCGGCAAGGTCCGTCGCAGCCTTCAATTCAAACAGGGTGGCGGACTGGCGTTTCGCCCAGTCGATTGCCGACAGCAGGCTTCCTTCCGCTTCGAAATAATCCTCGGCCGATCGAGACGCCAAGATGAGCCCTTTCATCCTGAACAAGGCGGGCATGTACAGAAATTTTCCGCCGCGATGCTGCGCTTCAATTGCGCTCATGGTCAGCGTCAGCGCTTCCTGGTGCTCGCCGATGGCAATAAGACCCGCACCCAGGTCGCAGACAAAGTCCATGTTGAGCATTTCGTGACGTTGAGTGTGAAGCTCTTCCAAAGCCCTCTTCAGCAGCGGAATCGCCTCGCGGAGATCATTTTGAAGGAGCAGCCACTGACCTCGCAGGCCAGTCGCTACGGCACGGTAGGGTTTCAAGGAGTAGGCCGCAGCGAGCTCGGTCAACTGCGCGATGTACTGCTCCGACCGGCGAGAGTCCGCCAGGGCCAAATAGACCGGAAGAACCAAGCTCAGAGATCGACACAGCGTGGCTGGGTGACCGGATTTTTCTCCTTCCTCTATGGCGCGCTTTGCGTAGTCAAGTGACTGGTCCAGCAGCCCTCTGTACAGCAGACAACGAGCCATCCCGACGAGCAAGAGGCTCGCTGTGATGAAACAAGTGTTGCCCCGCGCGGAAGCGCACAGCCGGACGCCGAGTAGCTCAGGCCGGATCTCGAAATGCTTTAGTGCGACGAGGTGATTTCCGGCCAAATGATTGGCGGCGCCCAACATCGATTCAGCGAGCGCCATATCGTCGGGATCCTCGGTTTTCAGGGCCACCTCCTTGCTTCGAGAGGCGATATCGAGCGCACCATTAATGTCTATGTTCCAACGGTAATACATGAAGAGCCCGCTCAGGAGCCGCAGCTCGTAGGCAAAGTCTCCTTGCATGACCGCAACGTCCAGCGCCCGAGAAAAGCTTCGCGAACGCGCTGGCTGCTCCCTTCGGTGTGCATCAGCGCCAAGGACAATGATGCGTAGATCTCCATCTCCCGGCGAGAGTTCTTGTGCTGATCTCCGAGACGAGCTATCGCCCGCTCTGCCCAGCCTCGGCATTCGATCAACAGTGACAGCTCCATGAAACAGCGGCATTGAAGCCGCCGCAAGCCTCGTCGCGATCTCGTCGTCACCGTGCGGCCCAAAGCTCCATTCCAGCGCCGCCCGAACATTACTTAGTTGTCCGGAATAGATTGTCAATCCTTCGGCTCTTGGCAGAGTCGAAAGCGATCATCTCTCTGTGATTCAAGCTGTTCAGCGACATATTGCGCGTGCCGGACGGAGATTAAGTCGACTTCGGCATGCTCCTCCAATTTTCCGAGTGCATACGCGCGCGTCGTGTCCAGCAATCGATACTGTGGCTGTCGCTTGGTCGAGCCGAGTTTCTAATCAATGACTTTTCGACCAGGCCGGCGATCGCGTCCACAATATCTCGCGGTGCCCGAACCTGAGTTCGCCAGCGACATGCTGCGCGGCCTCAAGGGTGAAATGGCCGACGAAAGGAGCAATGCGTCTGAAGAACAATCCTCTCTACGTCCGACAGCAGATCGTAGCTCCAATCCAATGTCGCCTTAAGAGTCCGATGTCTGGGAACTGCCGTCCGATGGCTCAGTTTCAGCAATTCCAGCCGAGATAGCAGGCGGGCAACAGTGTCCTTGACGCCGAGTGCGGCCACCTGACCCGCCGCCAACTCGATTGCCAACGGTAGACCATCCAGCTTTCGGCAAATTTCCGCGACAAACGGCGCCTCCTCGTCGGTGAGAACGAAGCTTCCAGCTCTCGCCGCCACGCGTCGTACAAACAACTGCACCGCCGGATATCGAAGCACGGCATTTGCCGTTTGCTCTGAGCCGTCTGGTGGAAAATCAAGGGGACGAACCCGGCAACAATGCTCGCCCTCTACTTTCAGCGATTCGCGACTCGTGGTCAGAAGATAGACCTGCTCCGTTTCCTGGTAGAGTTGCTCGGCAAGCAACGCGACCGCCTCGATCACGTGCTCACAGCTATCGAGAATGATAAGAAGCTTTCGCGAACGAACGAGGTCGACCAGCTCCAGGCCGGGATCTTTCGATTTGAGTGCAAGTCCCAGGGATGTCGCGACAGCCCCCGCAACATGGCGCGGATCGGTGAGGCTTTCCAAGTCAACAAAATAGACTTTCCCGCCAAACTCCTCGGCAGCGGCGCGGCCAACAGCCAAGGCAATGGTCGTCTTGCCAATGCCGCCGGGGCCGAGCAGTGTTACGAACCGCTCATCTCGAAGCTTGTCGCTAACCTCGCCTGATCGACCGTTTCGCGCCCAATCATCATGAGCGGTCGCACGGGGAGCCTGCCTTGGTGCCGGAACTTATCGTTCCTGCTCTCCGTACTGCCTGCGAGAGGGACGACGGTGCCGACGAACGAATAGCCCCGTCCCTTGATGTTTGCGATGTATCGGTTGCCAAATTGGCCGTCACCAAGCGCCTTGCGGATTGCGGCCACGTGGACCCGGAGGCTCCCCTCCTCAACGGTTACGTCCGACCAGACGTGATCGATCAGCTCCTGCTTCGCGATGACCTCACCTGGGCGGTCGGCAAGATAGATCAAAATATCGAGCGCCCGATCCGCCGAGGGGAAGCACCTGACCGTCGCGCCGGAGCACCCTCTCGCCAATCGAAAGTTCGAAAGGGCCGAACCTCAGCTTCCTGTGAACTACGGCGCCATGACATGTGTCAGCCAAATGATGGATTTCCCCGGCCCCGTATGCGTACCGTCGGTCGGCAAACGCCGCAATTGTGCGCGCGTAAAGTTGGCCACAACGAAGCTCGTAGTCTTTCCCACACCTTTGGAAAGCACGAACTAAACCTTGGTATAACTCAATCACCCTCAACGCGGAGGTTGAGCCGAACCCCGCGCCGCTGCGACCACAATGACGGGCAGGAGCAGCATGCGCCGGCACGACCGTCCTGCGCTGCGCGTCCAGTCGCTGAAGCCGGTTGCACCAAGATCAGTCAGCAGATAACGGACAGGTCTTATGTTCGCGCCCGCTGCGATGCCGATGTGAATTGAGTTGCATCGCCGGTGGCCAGCGGAGGCGACCTGTCGCGTGCCTAGCGGCCATTGATGCAACGTAGGCAAGCTAAGGCGCGCCTCTATTTCCCTTTGCGCGATCTAGCGCGGTCTGAATACAATTCAGGAGGTCGCTCTCATCGAACGGCTTGGGCAGATAGCAGATGACCCCAGCCTGAAGTGCGCGGGCACGAATATCATCGCTCGGATAGGCAGTTATCAGTACGGTGGGAATCTCTTTGCCCAATCGAGACAAATTGTTGTGCAAATCAAGGCCACTCATCTTGGGCATGTCGAAGTCGACAACCAAGCAGCCGGTGCGGCTCAGTTCGGGTGAGCGCAAGAACTCCTCTCCGGACGAAAATGCCTTGGCGACCAACCCTACCGAACGCATTAAAACTTCGATTGCGTTTCCAACCGCGTCGTCGTCATCGACTATGGCAACTATTGGTCTGGTATTTGGCACTTGGCACGACCGGTAACCGCGAGCAGCGTTTGGAGAAACGGATGTCGTCCGCGACACTCTTGCTTATCCAACCTAGGCGCAACCGCTACGTGCTTCGATTATACAAATGTATAGTAACTCGGACCGGAAATTTTGTGGTCCATGGAGCAAGCTGCGTCACAGGCATCGACTTTCATATCACCCTGGCCCCTGTTAGCTCACAAGAGCCCCTCCAGCTTGACCGCGCTGGAGGGGCAAGGGAGGCCGCAGGGAGTGATCGGCCTCGGGGGAGGGAGAACTTCACCATAACGGCACGCATTGGCGCTCACTATTGAACTAGCGGAAAGATCGAGTACCAAATGGGAATGTGCGCACTATACGAAGGTTGTGCGCTGCCAGCTTAGTCGGTTCGACTTTGGTGGGCAGCTGGCTGCCTGACGCAGAACACTGGCCGACTTCAACCGGCCAGTTCGCCGATGGCTGCGATCCGTCGGAGCCGAATTGGGCTGGTTGTCCCCTCTATCGCCCACGCGATAATCTCGCTATGCTCCATGGCGGACTGGCAAAGCTAATGCGCATGTCGATGAGGAACATGTGGTAGAGCAACCGCCAACAGTGATAGTCGTCGACGATGATCCGGGAGTGCGGGACTCCCTAGGCAAGCTGCTTCGATCGGCGGGCTTTCGGGTCAGCCTACTCGGTTCGGTGAGCGAATTTCTGCGCGGCGGATCGGCCAGAAGGACCCGCTTGCCTGGTGCTTGACGTGCGGCTTCCCGGCCAGAGCGGACTCGAACTGCAGCGCGAACTGGCAGGTGCCAAAAGACAGCTGCCAATCATCTTCATTACCGGACATGGTGACATTCCAATGTCGGTGCAGGCGATGAAGGGTGGCGCGATCGAATTCCTGACAAAGCCGTTCCGAGAGCAGGATTTGCTTGAAGCGATTCAGCTCGGTCATGCCCGTGATCGAGCGCGGCTTGAGCAGGAACGAGCTATGGCAGAGCTGAAAGTTCGTTTCGAAACGTTGACGCCGCGGGAGCGCGAGGTCATGGCGTTCGTGGTGAGCGGGCGGTTAAACAAGCAGATCGCAGCCGACCTCGGCGTAAGCGAAATCACGGTAAAGGTTCATCGTGGCCAAGTAATGCGCAAGATGCGGGCATCGTCCTTGCCTGACTTGGCGCGCATGGCCGACCAATTGCAACTGACGCCGACAAAGCCGCGTAGCCCAGGTCGCGTTGCCTAGCGCAGACGCTCAGCCTGCATCTCCCGTAATGGTCCCATTGCGTCTCACCACCGAGGATCAGGGTGCCTGCTAGACTCGACGTCTGCCACGTCGTGGATCCGAAGCGGCATTCCACTCACGATGCGGCGGCCGGATGAGCCGGCGCAATGAAGCGAAAGATAGCGCCACGTGGCACGTTAGGGCTCGCCCACAATCGTCCGTTATGCGCTTCGATAATCGACCGGCAGATCGACAGCCCAAGCCCCAAACCGCCCGGTTTCGTGGTGTAGAAAGCCTCGAACACGCGCTCAAGAGCCGCCGGCGCGAAGCCTGGACCCGAATCTCGCACCTCGACTGACACGCCATCCGGTTCGTTACGGGTGCTGATGAGCAATTCCCGCTCCTCTTCGCCGACGTCGCGCATCGCTTCGATGGCATTGATGATCAAGTTAAGTAGTACCTGTTGCAGCTGGACCCGATCTCCCTGGACACGCGGCAAGCCCTCCGCTAACTGCGTCCGCACCGAGACGCTATTGTTTGCGGCCTCCGTACGGGTGAGAGCAATAACCTCGAGGATGGCATCGTTGATCGCTACGGCGTCCTTTCGTGCGGGCGCCTTCTTGATGAGCGCGCGGATCTCGCCCGACGACCTCGCCTGCGCGATTCCCCTCCTTGACAATAAGAGAGAGCGCGTCATCCACCTCGCGAAAATTCGGTGGCTCCGCGCTTAGCCAGCGCCGAGCGGCTAACGCGTATGTGACTGCCGCTGTGATCGGCTGGTTCACTTCATGGGTGATCGAGGCCGTCAGCTGACCCATCGTCGCGACGCGGTTGGCGTGCGCGAGTTCCAGCTGCGCCTCCGCCAGATAGGCTTCGCTGCGGCGTAGCCGGTCTTCGGCCTTCTTGGCTTCATCGATGTCAACAGACAGGCCGTACCACTGGATGATGCGTCCCTGTTGATCGCGCAGAGGCTCACCACGAGCATGGTGCCAACGAAACTCGCCGTCCGCCCGGCGCAGACGGATCACAGCCTGGTACGAAGTTCCGGTCTGAATTGCGTGATAGAAAGCCTCTGCAGTTTCTGGAAGGTCGTCCGGGTGCAGGAATGCCTCCCAACCACCATGCTTGAAATCCTCAAATCGCATGCCGCTATAGTCCAAAAGGCGCTGATTGACATGGGTCGGTTCGCCGTCGGGGTCCGTTGACCAGAGGAGGCCTGGTACCGTTTCGATGATTTGACGGAGCTTGTATTCGCTTTCCCGCAATGCTTGCTCGGCGCGCTTGCGCTCCGTCAAATCGAGCGACGAACGCGACACCCTCGTTGCCCCCTCTTCGAACAGCGCGCCTCCAATCAGCACGGGCACGCGGCTGCCATCTTTCCGGAAAAACTCCTTCTCGTATGGCTGAGCAATCGTATTTGAGCTCAGTTCCGCCAGGGCGCGCTTGTCGCGCTCGCGCCATTCCGGTGGGGTCAGGTCCGTCCAGCGTATGCGACCTGAAACCAGATCGTCCCGGTCATATCCTACGAGATGAAGAAACGCGTCATTGGCCTCAAGAATCCGACCTTCCAAGCCCGAAATGAAAATCCCGATGATGTTAGAATCGACCAGACGCCGAATCTTCGCTTCGCTTTCCCGCAGTGCCTCCTCGGCGCGCTTGCGGTCACTCATGTCGATGACAAAGACAACCCCCTCGTCTGGCTTTCTCTCGAAAAATGCGCCGCCGACCAGAACTGGGACGCGGCTGCCGTCTTTGCGGCAATACTCCTTCTCGTAAGGTCTGCAGGTTCCGGTCCCGCTTCAGCTGAGGCCAGCGCATCCGCGTCGGCGGGGGCCCACTCAGTGGGCGTCAGTTTCGTCCAACGCATCCGACCGGAGATAACGTCATCATGGCCGTAGCCCAGCATCTCGAGAAAGGCATCATTGGCTTCCGATGATCCGCCCCCGCAGAATCCCGATACGAAGATGCCGATGATATTCGAGTCGACCAAGCGCCGGATTCTTGCCTCCCGCCCTGGAGATCGTTGTACAGGCGCGCGTTTTCGATCGCGATCACCGCCTGGTCGGCGAAGGTCTCGAGAAGCGCGATCTGTTTGTCGGAGAACGGTCGGACCTCCATTCGCCGTACTAGAATTATTCCAATGGGGTGCCCTCGCGCAGCAACGGCGTCGCAAGCGTGGTACGGTGGCCCTCGCGTTTTGCGTTACTGCTGCCCACCGGGTACTCGCTGTCCTCTGCGGCGAGATCATGGACATGAATGGTCCGACGATCGCATGCGGCTCGTCCGGTCACCGTGTCTCGGTTTACGGGAACGCCCTCGTAGGCATGGATAACCACTGGAATTTCCCCGTATGAAGCTGCCAACCGAAGAAGGTTGTCCTCCAGGCGGAAGATCTCCGCATTGTTCGCGTCGCACAGGCGTGCGGCATTTTCGGCCACCGCGTCGAGCACCGACTGAATCGGCGAGTTCGAGATGATGCGCAGCATCTCGGAGGTGGCAGTTTGTTGCTTCGTCGCCTCGACAAGGCGCTCACGCGCGTGGGCGATCTCCCGTCTGCATGCTTTGAGCTGCTGTTCGAGATCGGCGCGGGTCTTGCGAGCTCGACCAACGCGCGCCTTCGCTCCGGTCAAATGAAGCTTGCGACCTCGCGTTCGGCTCTTCGCCCCTGTTGCGAGACAAGGTCACCTCCATCGCCGGACTAGCCCCCAAATGCTTGGTCGTGCAGCAGGGGACCGGGCCTGCGGAAGAATAGGCACGCAACCCTGCGGGATGTAGAGAGGCGAGTGCAGTAGGCCGCTGGCGCGGACCGTGATCCTTGTGATGCTCAGCCCAAAGTTTTTCTTCTGCCAATGCCATGGGCTATCGCGAACTGCGGCTGGAGCCGTTATGCTGCCCTCACCGTCTAAGCCGAGGAACTGCTCCGCATGAACGAGAGTATCCACGGAGAAAGGACCGCTTCTGAGCCGCAAGATCGGGTGACCGAACTCATCGAGCAACAGACGGCCATCTCGGAAGTGCTGCGCGCCATTGCGAGCTCGCCGCACGACTTGCAGCCCATCTTCGACGCCATCCTCGACAGCGCCACACGTCTCTGTCGAGCAGACTCAGGCAGCCTTACGTCTCTCCGAAGAAGGCGGCCTTCGTCTCGTGGCGGTGCGAGGGGACCCCTTTTGGTTAGTCAGGTGTGGTCATCAATCCCAGTGCTCGCAGAAAGGGGAGCCTTCCGGAGTCGATTAGCCGCAAGCAGGTTACCCACCCACATCCCCGACTTGACAGCAGTTGAAGGCGATCATCGGGATGATTTTTGGATCACGGTGGTGAACGCAGGTATTCGAACGGGCCTGTTTGTGCCGTTGCTCAAAGACAATGAGATAGTCGGGATAATTAGTCTGGGCCGCAAACAGGTGCAGCCGTTCACCGACAAACAGATTTCCTTATTCAGGGACTTCGCTGCGCAAGCCACCATTGCCTTGGAGAGCACCCGCCGCGAGCGGCAATATCGCGAGGCGCAGATGGCGCTGGCGCACGCCAACCGCGTCGCGACGATGGGCCAGTTGACGGCCTCGATCACCCATGAAGTGAACCAGCCGATCACAGCGGCAGTCACATACGCGTTAGCCGCTCGGCGTTTCCTAAGCGCGGATCCACCGAATTTTCGCGAGGTGGATGACGCGCTCTCTCTGATTGTCAAGGAGGGGAATCGCGCAGGCGAGGTCGTCGAGCGAGTTCGTGCGCTCATTAAGAAGGTGCCCGCACGAAAGGACGCCGTAGCGATCGACGATGCCATCCTTGAGGTTATTGCTCTCACCCGTACGGAGGCCGCAAACAATAGCGTGTCGGTGCGGACGCAATTTGCGGAGGGCTTGCCGCGTGTCCAAGGCGATCGGGTCCAACTGCAACAAGTGATGCTGAACTTAATCGTTAACGCCATTCAGGCCATGAGTGGAATTGGGGAAGGCCCGCGCGAATTACAGATCAGCATCGATGCCGTTCCGTCCGAAGGTGGCGTGCGCGTCGGGGTGCGGGACACCGGCCCGGGGCTGAGCCCGGAGAGCCTCTCGCGTCTGTTCGAGCCATTCTACACGACCAAGCCCGAGGGCATGGGCATGGGCCTATCTATCTGCCGCTCGATCATCGAAGCCCACGGCGGACGGCTGTGGGCGATCCCGTGCGAACCGCAGGGTGCTCTCTTTCAGTTTACGATCCCTGCCACCTGAGCGGACGGATCGTGATCCGATCGCTCGAAAGCTCAAGAGGACCGGACGTCAGCTTCCTAGTCTTACCACCGATGGACGCAGAGCCAGAGCGCACCTGTTCAAGCTTTCGCTCTGCCCGATGATTTCGCCACCCTTCGCCCGGTTTGCCGCGCCCGAACGCTCGTCTGTTCGAGGATACGCCTCGCCAAAATGAGATCGGGTGTTGTGAGACCTTCGGAGAACTGACTGTAGACGGGACTGATAAGATCATGGGCTCTCTGCACCTCGCCGCGCCCAATCCAGATACGCGCGAGTTCCAATCCAGCACGCAATTCGAAAGGCAGCGCTGATTCTTGCCGCGCCTGCATCATCGCCTTCGCGAAATACTCCTCTGCCAAGAGACCTCCGGCACGTCCCCGGACGCAAACGCCGAGCCTTTCGCCAGGAAGAATGCGGGCAGGTGAAGAGGCTTATTGGCCTTGACAACGGCGGCAATCGATCGATCGATAAGCGCCATCGCTTCCGAGCGCGCGTTTTGCTTCGCCAAGCTAACCGTTAATTCAGAGACAAGATCACTCGTCAGTACTTCGTACCGGTGAATTGCCAGTTTCTCCAGACTCTCTTGCAGATGTTGTATGCCATCTGCCATTCGGCCGACGCGGACCAAGTAGCGGCCCCTAAGCCCCAAAGCGACCGCACGAGCTGGTGCCAACGAATAGCCTCTCAGCGGTATGCTCGAGCTTCGAAAGACTGCGTTCGACCTGCTCCAAATCGTCGACCCAAAAATAGAGCCGCATCGGGTTGGTGAGCGCGCGACACAGTCCGATTGGATGCCCTGACCTTGCGGCCTCCTCAATGTTCATTTTGGCATAGTGGGCGGCTTGGTCGAGATTGCCAGAGAAAAATAGTGAATGGGTAAGAACGCTAAGCGAAGAACTCCGCAAATCGAACAGGTATTGGCTGGCGTTGAACCGTCGGAGGTGAGGCAAGCCACGCAATGACCGTTTCAGATGTTCTTGCGCCCGCAGTTGGTCAGCAACGCAGACAGTATGCTGCCCCCAGCATGGAATCAGCGATGGCCGCATCGTCTGGACTTCCGGTTTTCCTTGCGGCGGCCACGCTACGAAGCGCGAGTTCATACGTTCCTGCCGCGTCGACAATGCCATGAAGATACATCGACATTCCGCTAAGTAGAGACAAGTGCAGACGCGTATCTTCGTGCCGCTGCGCAAAGTTCAGCGCTGTATGGAAAGCCTCGCGAACCCTCTCACTATTTCCTTCGGTGTACATGAGCGACAAAGCAAGCGCTGCCTGAATCTTCATCTGATGCCGAGGATCGCAGTCCGGCGTCATCCGATCGATCGCCTTCTCCATCCATGTTCGGCATTCCAAAAGAAGCGACATGGCCAGAAGTAGCTGCGAAGCTGCGGCCGCCAATCTTATGGCTGTGAGGTCGTTTCCATTGGGACCAAAGCTCCATTCAAGCGCGGCACGGATATTTCCAAGATAGTCTCGCACGGCGTTGGCTGCAGCTTCCGTGAACTCCAGATCGAAGAGATTGACCGGGTTGCTTTCCAGCATTTGAATCGAGAAGCTCGCGTGCCGCTCGGCAATAGAATCTTGCTCGCCGCTGGTGGCCAACTTCTCCAAAGCGTAGGCGCGCGTCGTATCAAGCAACCGGTAGAACGGTCCCCGCGAGCTGGTCCAAACCCCGATCAGAGATTTATTGACGAGATTTCCTAACGCACCCGCGATCTCAGACCGGTCTATCCCCACTTCCTCCGCCACTGCGAGCGCCGCCTCCAGCGTGAAGTGCCCCACGAAAATTGCGACGACGTCGCAAGAGGACTCGTTCGACCTCCGAAAGATGGTCGTGGCTCCAGTCCAGCGTTGCGATGAGCGTTTGATGCCGTGGATTTGCGGTTCGTCGGCCGAACTTCAGGAGATCGAGGCGCGAACCCAGCCTTGCCACCGTGTTCCTGACGCCGAAGATAGCGGCCCTTCCGGCGGCGAGCTCGATGGCGAGTGCAATGCCGTCAAGCTTGCGGCAAATCTCGGCAACCATGGGAGCTTCGTCGTCACTGAGCGAAAAGTCGCCGCGGCGAGCACTGACACGCTCGGCGAACAACCGTGCGGCCGGATAGGCAAGCACCTCTGACGCAGTCAGCCCCGGCTGCTCTGGCGGGCAATCCAGTGGACAAAGACGAAGTACGCGTTCACCGGGGACGTGCAATGCCTCCCTGCTGGTCGCAAGTATGTAGATGTCGGGGGTATTTTGAAAAATATAGTCGGCGATCTCCGCGGTTTTCTCGATGAGATGCTCACAACTATCAAGAATGATAAGCACCCTGCGAGGGCGCAGAAAATTAAGCAACGCCTCCTTTGGATCGACTAACTGCGAGTCGAGCCCGACCGCGGAAGCGATGGCGCCGATGACATGCTCCTTGTCGCCTACGGTTGAAAGATCGACAAAGAATGCCGCGCCAGAGAAGTCCGCCAGCGCCCCGTGTCCGACTGACAGAGCAACCGTCGTCTTGCCTATGCCGCCAGCACCCAGAATTGTAATCAGGCGTTGGTCCGTCTGGAGCCAACCTTGAATCTCACGGACAACATTTTCGCGACCGACCATGCGGCCCAGTGCGGGCGGCAGGTTGGACAATCCCGCAGATGCGCTACTCCTGTCGCGGTCCGCGGGAAGGCGCGTGACCGGCGCGATGAAGCTATAGCCGCGGCCCTGTATGCTCGCGATGTACTTGTTGCCGAACTGACCGTCGCCCAGTGCCTTGCGCAGCGCCGACAGATGGACGCGAAGGCTGCCTTCCTCGACCGTTACGTCAGGCCATGCCTTCGCGATCAGTTCGGCTTTCCCGACAACCTCACCGGCGTTTTCGAGAAGAGCGATCAGGATGTCGTAAGCCCTGCCACCAAGCGGGAATGACCTGGTTCGCCTTCTTGAGAGAGCGCTCGGCGACATTCAGCTCGAATGGGCCAAACCGAAGCCGGATTGCACTCGGTGAGCCAATTTGTTGAACCGACATGAGTTATTCCGCCAAGATCCTCGACGATCTGATCGTTGCGCCGTTCGTCGTCAGTCTTGTGCAAATACACCCCAGCCCATCAAGTGTTAGCCGAAACCTCCTCCAGCAACAAGCTGTCAGTGTATCGAATTGATCGCGCTGTCGCGCCGGTATGAGCCGTTTAACACCTGCTTGGCCAACCGTAGATCGACGGTCTCAAGGCCTTCTCGAAATTTCGCGTGGGTGGCTTGCAAGGTCCGCCACGCGGCCTCCTTTCGCCCGGCCGACTTTTCGGCAATAGCAAGGCTGGTCGCGGCCCTGAGCGCCCACGACAAGCTCGCTTGTCTGTCCGACAGTTCGAGCGCACTGAGAAAATACTGCCTGCCAACCGCAAGCCCCTCGTCGTTGCCCAGGGCCAGTTCGCCCCTGATACGACGCAGTTCCGGAGCGTACCATTGGGTCTCGTCAAGATTGATCTTCGCTCGTTCGAAGACAGCAAGTCGCCTGCCGGGGCCGACCGGCGACGGCCGTGCATCTTGCAAACTCTGCTTGCAGGATCCAATTGAAGACCCCGTAGCGCGCCGCTGACAGCTTCTCCAAACCGCGGTAGAGCGTCGCCGAAGCTGCATCGCCCTCGCCCCGCCTCGACTCTGCAGAGAGCCTGCATGCTGAGGCCGAAGCCGTGATAGCTTTCCACAGCGTATTTTGCGGCGTGGTCGACAAGCTCGTTGGCAAGCGCTTCAGTCTCGAGATCGTCCGGACTTGTCAGGTACGTGTTGAAGCTCGCCCAGGCGAGCGCCACGCAGAGCGGTACCGCGTGATCGAGTTGGCGTGCCTCAGCGATCGACATCAGGTTGAGGCGCCGCGCCTGATCAGGACAGCCCCGCAGCCAGGCCAGGTTGGCCAATACAGCCAGGGCGTCGACTTTCCGATCGTAGCCAAACCGCTTGATGAGAGATTGTCGGGACGCTTCATCATCGCGATGCAGGGACAATTCGAAATGAGCTTCGGCCTGCAATATTCGCCCAATGTGGTGGTATGTTACGCCGCGCATGTAATTGGCCGTTGCGATCGCGCCACGATTGCCGCTCCCGTCAGCGACATCGCCGCATCGATCTGCCAATTCTGTCGCCTCGGCATAACTTGGAAGCCGTATCTGGTGAGCCCAGAGAACAAGCAGAGAATCGAGCTGGCATTCGGTGTCGTTGAGGCACTCGGCAAGAAGGCGCGCTTTCGCCCAGCTCGCGTACGACTCTTCAGTCATACCATCCGTGAACATCATGCAACTGGCGAGTGCGGACTGAATGATCATTTCTTGCCGTGAGCCGGCACTCGCATCGTCGAGTCGACTGATGGCTTTCGTCATCCACTCCCGGCATTCGGTAAGAAGGGCCATTGCCATCCAGGTGCTTGCCGAGGCGGCAGCAAGTTCAACGCCAATTTTCGCATCACCCTCGACCGAGAAAGCCCAGTTCAGAGCGGCTCTGAGATTGTCGACCTCGACCCCAAGCGCCCTGAGCCTTTCAGGCATATCCATTGAAGCGCCTTGTTTGAACAAGTCGCAGAAGTAGAGGGCGTGACGCCGGCGACAGTGGTTCTCTTCATCGCTCTTGGCAAGTCGTCGTGAAGCAAAGGCAAGAGTGGTGTCGAGTAAACGCAGCCGCGCCTCCTGTCCCTGAGCGGCAATCATCGATTTCGAACGAAGCTCCCAAACGCAATCCGAGACATTTGCTTCATCTACCGTCTCGTCAGCGACAACGGCGACCGCCGCTTCGAACGTAAATCCGCCGGCAAAAACACTGAGCCGGCTCAATACGCGCTTCTCTGCCTCACCAAGCAGGTCATAGCTCCACTCCAGCGTGGCGTTTAAGGTCTGGTGCCTCGGCAGGGCCGTTCTACGCCCCACCCATGACAGGTTTAGTCGGTCGTCGAGCAAGCTTGCGGTCTTGCTGAGGCCAAATATGTCAACCCTGCAGGCTGCGAGTTCGATTGCCAATGGAATTCCATCAAGCCGCCGGCAGATTCCGCGGCAATCGGCGCATCCGCATCGGCCAGCTCGAAGTCACCTCGCACGGCCCGCACGCGGTCGACCAGCAGTTGAACAGCGGGATATTGCAGGACGTCGTATGCCGACAAGCTGCTATCTTCCGGAGGGCATGCGAGCGCGCAGAGTTCATAGACATGTTCACCTTCAACACGCATCGCCTCCCGGCTGGTCGCGAGCAAATGCAGTGTCGGGACACGGCAAATCAGTTCTTCTGCGATAGCCGACGCTCCATCGATAAGGTGTTCGCAACAGTCGAGAATGATGAGCGTTGGCCTTCCTGCAAACGATCGATCAAGGCCGGCACGACATTGTTTGTTTGTACCGACACACCGAGTGCTGCGGCCACGGCTGGCGCGACGAGCGAGGCGTCGCCGAGAGCACTCAGGTCGACGAAATGAACCTGGCCGTCGAAAATTGCGCTCATTTCATGGGCAACTGCGACCGCTAACGGTGGTCTTGCCGATGCCGCCAGGCCCGACGATCGTCACGAACTTCTGCTCGGCCAGCTTCATCTGGATCGCGGCCATGGCGTCCTCTTCGTCCGAGCATCCGCATCAAGCGCGCAGGCAGTCGGGACCTCGAAGATGGATTGAGATCCTCCGACGTTGGCGAGGAAAGTGACGTTACCGGTACGACGAAGCTGTACCCCGCCCGGGCACGTTCGCGATATATCGCCTGCCGGGGTCACTTTGATCGAGCGCCTTGCGTAGCGCCGAGATGTGGACGCGGAGGCTGACTTGTTCGGCTCCTCTCTTTGGCCAAACGCGCTCGATCAGGGTTCTCCTGCCGACGACCTTGTTTGCCTGCTCCACCAGGACGATGAGGAGATCCATGGCGCGCGCGCCGAGCGGTACGACCTTTGCGCCATTTGTCAGAAGTCTGTTTCCGATCGACAGTTCGAAAGGGCCGAAGCTCAGCACTTTGCCGCGCTGATCGCTCATGGGATATTCTCGTCCATGCCGGTTCTCGAGGTGACCTCGCCGAGGATTCCGCGCTCGCGTCGCCAGTTGGCCGGACTTTGACCAAAGGCCTGTCTGAAGAGCCTGCATAGATGTGCTTGATCCGAAAAGCCTACGCTCAAGGCTATTTCGCTCAGTGATGCCGCACTGGTCATCATCAGGTGGCAGGCTCTCTCCAGACGCCTTCTCACCACGTAGGCATGTGGCGACTCGCCAACAGCCAGTTTGAACTTCCGTGAGAAGTGCGCCGGGCTTCGACGCGCGACCGCACTGAGATCCCGGATGTGAATGGTGCGGTGTAAATTGCTGTCAATGTAAGCTCGCACGCGAAGCGATCTGCCAAGCCGCCAGACCGCCCCTTGTGGAGCCGTTAGCGCCCGAACAGCGCTCGATCTCCGCTTGCAGGATGTGCGATGCTGTGACCAGCGACGCCTTGGCCGCCTCCTGATCACGCTCCAACTCTCGCCTTGCAGTTTCAAGCAGCTTGGCCAGGCTGTTCGCAACCAGGTGGAACTGTTGATCGGCTGCAGAGGAAGATTCTGCTGCGGTGGTTTGAAGTCCTTCCATGATCACTCCTCGACGAACTATCCGAGGCTTCGGATCGGCGAGAGCGTGCAGCAAGGGCCCCTTTTGGCTCGTTAATCAGCGTTCTGGAAGTGTTAAGTTGCAGCGCACCACATGAACGAATTTAGCATTTAAATATCAATCACATTACATCTTGGACGAACCTGAGTTCGCAACAATTCTGAACGCCTCGCGCGGTCGCTCAGATCCAAAACGCCATGAGAGACACGAGGATGCAGACGTACAGGGCCGCCTCCGCCAGTGGAGGATCTGGCGAACATCGATCTCAATCCGAGGCGACCGACAACAAATCGAACGGCGATCAGGATCACCAACGCGAGGAACAGATACCGCACAAAGGGAGCCACCAGGATGCCTCCCAAATCAATATCCCTTGGTGCGCGCATTGGACTTCACCTAAAGCAGGTTTATCCAGCCGATAGAAGAGTCCCCGGTCGCGCTTCGGCTACCGGCAGTCTCCTTCCTCCGACAACCGAGACGCTGCAGGTCATTCCTGCAATGAGCGGTACGTCCGGCGGGACTTGTTCGATCCTGATCCGCACCGGAATTCGCTGCGCAAGCCGAACCCAGGTGAAGATCGGGTCGACGTTTGGAAGGCCCTGCGTGCTGCTTGCCGCGTTCGCAGCGCTGATGCCGCCCGTGATGCTCTCGATCCTTCCGTTGATCGGAGCTTGATAGCCCAGCAGCGTCGCCTCAACGGCGATCGCCGACATGGATGTTGGCGAGTTTCGTCTCCTCAAAATAGGCATCGATCCAATAGGAATGCTCGTCGATCACCGACAGGTTGGGCGTGCCGGCCCGGGCAAAGTCTCCCACGCGCATCAGGAGGTTTGTGACGTAGCCGTCGACAGGCGACCGTACCTCCGTCCTCTGAAGATTGATCTCGGCTTGCGAAAGCGCGGCCTTGGCGCTCGCAAGCGCGGCTTCCGCCATCTTCGCGTTGCCGTCGAACACCTGCTTCTCCTCAATCGAGGTGGACAGCGTCGTAAGAGCCGCCCGCCGGGCGTTCTGCGCTTTCTTGACCGCGAGATCGGCCTCTCGGTTCAGGATTGTCGCCTTGCGCGTTGTCCAGCGCCACCTCGAAATCAAATTTTTCGATGACGTAGAGCATATCTCCCTTGTGGACATGCTGGTTGTCGTAGGTTCGCACCTCAACGATCTGGCCCGAAATCTGCGGCGCCACGTTTGCGACCTGCACACGGACCATCCCGTCGCGCGTCCATGGAGACGTCACATAAATCCGCCAGCCATGGCGCGCGGCAACAAGCGCTGCGACGACAAGCACGCCGGTTGCAACATAACGGAGCACCTTGAACGCTGATCGCCTTCTCGTCTGTCAGTGCAACGACCATCGACACACTCTCCTTTGCTGACCGAGCCATGGTCGCAGAAATGCCGGATCCTGCGCTTCTCGCGCTCAAGCACCAGGCCCGCCGGACCATAAGGTCGGTCGCCGCGCCCAGAAGTGCCTCCCGCGTGCCCGGCTTGACCTACCTGCATCCGTCGGAGAATGGATCTGGCGCCAGCGCAAAGTCGTCGGCTGTTCCCGGACCGAAGAGCGCGTTGCAGCTGGCCAAGCCTTGAACGGATGGCCGGATCGTCCGAGCTCTGCTCCAAACGAAGCGTGGGCCGACAGCCGCAGCGAGCGACAGGTCATTGGTCGAGAGGAGGCCCTTAAGCACTTCCGGACGCGGTCGCTGTGTGCCGGCAGCCGACGGCGACGTAGTCGGCGATCCGTGGAAGCCAACGCAAATGCTCGAGCGCTGGCAGGCTGTATTCGGCGCCGGTCACCGATGCCGTCAATGTTTCCTGTCGTCGCCCTGACGGCCGCACGTTGTTTGTCGAGCGCCGACACCGGCCACACCAGGCGGGACGCCAGAAACACGACCCCGAGGGCGAAACGCGACGAACATGCATTGCGGAATAGAAAGTGAGCGCGATTGTACGACTTGAGGGTTGGACGGCGCCAGCAGGACCAGGAAAATGTTGTTCATCGTCAGTCCGATGCCGGCGATCGCAGGACGGACGCTGAGCAAACAGCCAAAAATCAACGACGGGCGCGATCGCAATCAGCAAGCCGGACGAAGTCCTGCGACTCGGTCAGGACGTAGAAGCGCACGATACCGGCGCTCACCGACGGCGAGCGCGAAGCTCACCATGGCTGCCACCAGCGAATTTTGAAGGATCTTGGCATCGTGGTGCTCAAGCGCGCACAGGATCGCTGTGATCGTCAGGCGCAACAGCAGATGCAGGCCATCCGGCAAACACGAGAAATGTCGCTCCCGCGAGAAGCGCAATCCCGATGCGCGTTGCGTTGCCCAGCGCAACAGACAAACTCCCTGCGATGCGGCAGGCGCACGTCGCGCGCCGGCTCAAGCCCTTCGCGCAAGGATAGCAGTCCGTCGTCGAGCAGGCCTTTCGATCTCCACGAAGCGGACAGCCTGCTGAATCTGCCAAACCGCTCCTGCGACAATCATCCGGGCGGGACAACTCGATTTCACGCAGCTTTGTCAGAGAGGCAAGTGCCTCGGCGTGATGGTCGTCGAGAGCGGCAAGACATTGGTCTCTGACGGTAACGGCCAAGGGATCGCCGTGCGCAAGCAAACGCAACAGCCGAACCTGTTGCACAATCTCGACGAGCGCGAGCATGGCACTCCTTGCGCCCGCAGCCCGGTGCCGCCCGTCCGCCATATCGTGAGCGACGATATCGACCTGATCTCTCAATCCCGAAATTTGCGCGAGGAGCGCTCCTGCTCGTTCGGGATCTCCTCGTTCCCACTCAACACATCGCGCGCATAGCCGCGAACATCGCGCCAAATATCGTTTATCCGGCGATCCAATCCGCGCCACACCGGCGGTGATCCGAAGACATCATTTATCGAGCGTCACGCACAGGATACCGATCGTGATCGCCGCCATTCGATCGGTCATCGTCGTGAACACATTCTGCGGCGTATCGATATTAACGAGCGCAATGATTGCGACCGTGTAACCGGACAACACGGCGGCGTAGGCCTGATAGCCGCGGAAGTAGCTTGCGACGAAGACACAAACGCATATCCAGCAAACGAAAGCCGCCGAGCATTCTGATCCGCTCGCCGGGAAAGAGACCGGCGATCACGACCGACATGGTGGCGCCTATGAGTGTCGCCGCGATCCTGTTGGCAGCTTTCGCAAGCGCCGCGCCGCGCGTTGGCTGCGCCAGAATTGCCACCGTAACGGCCGCCGATGACGCCCCTCCGAGCTGCAAGCCAGAACGCGACGTAAAGCGCGACTACCGCCGCCAACCATATTCTGAAGGCATAGGCCCATATGTGAACCGGTACTACCATGCGCGAACGTCACGTGCCTTCAAGGGACAGCTCCCGGCGCTCCGCAATATGCGGTGGAATGCCTCTGCAGCAGAGCCGCGCTGAATCAAACAGCAGAGGCTCGATCCCCATCATGTGTTTGCTCCCCTACCTCTCCGCAGTCAGCGGGAGAGATTTACCTTCGCAAGGTCGATGAGCTGGGTCGCCCGGCCGTCGAGAACGGCCTTCATCATGAACATCCCAAAATGATAGGCCTGATCCGAGTGTCGTCTTGGGCGGCATGGCAAGCTCCTGTCGAGCACTCACCACGTCGACCAGAACCGGCCCCTTGTGCGCCAGCGCTGCCTCGATGGCGCCCTTCAACTCCTGCGGCTTTTCAACCCTGATGCCGCGGACACCCATGGCTTCCGCCATCAGCGCAAAGTTCGGGGTTCTTGAGATCACAGCCCGTGTCCAGAAATCCGCTCGCCTTCATCTCCATTTCGACAAAGCCGAGCGTTCCATTGTTGAGGACGATGACCTTCACCGGAAGTCCCATCTGGGTCAGCGTGATGAAGTCTCCCATCATCATGCTGAAACCGCCGTCGCCTGACATTGAGATGACCTGGCGATCCGGATAGGTCGCCTGTGCGCCGATCGCTTGCAGCATCGCATTCGCCATCGATCCGTGATTGAACGACCCGATAATGCGCCGCCTGCCGTTGACCTTGAGATAGCGCGCCGTCCAGATGATCGGCGTTCCGACATCGCAGGTGAAGATCGCGTCGTCGGCAGCCAATTCGCTGACCAGGCGGGTGACATATTGGGGATGAATGATGTTGCTGTTCGGACCGCTCTCCGCCAGGGCGTCGAGGTCTCTGCGCGCTCTCTTGTAGTCACTCAACGCTTCGCTGAGATGACTTGAATCCGTCTTTTCCTTGATCGAAGGCAGCACGGCATCGAGCGTGTCCTTGACGTTGCCGAGCAACCCCAAATGAAGCGAGCAGCGATTGCCAAGCGCTTCAGGCCGCACATCCACTTGCGCTATTTTTGCCTGCTCCGGATAGAACGCCCGGTATGGAAAATCGGTACCGAGCATCAGGAGCGCATCGCAATTCTTCATGGCAGCGTAGCCGGATGCAAAGCCGACCAGGCCGGTCATTCCGACGTCGTAGGGGTTGTCGTATTCGACAAACTCCTTGCCGCGGAAGGCATGCACGATCGGGGCCTTCAGTTTGCGGGCGAGCTCGATGATCTCTGCATGCGCGCCTGCGCACCCGGCGCCGCAGAACAAGGTTACCCGTGATGCTTTGTTGAGAAAGTCTGCCAGATGCCCGATATCGGCCTCGCTTGGCCGCAAGACAGGCGCAGTGGGCGCTATCCATTCCGGAACATCGGCATCAATCTTCATCAGCGCGACGTCGCCAGGCAGCACAACGACTGCAACACCTCGCTTGGCGATCGCGACCCGGATTGCGCGTTTCAAGATCTGCGGAAGCTGCTTGGGATTGGAAACCAGCTCGACATAATGGCTGCAATCCCTGAACAGGTTTTCCGGATGTGTTGCCTGGAAATAATCGATCCCGATTTCGCTGCTGGGGATGTGGGCGGCGATTGCCAGAACCGGCACGCCGTTGCGCTGGCAGTCGAACAGGCCGTTGATCAGATGAAGGTTGCCTGGACCGCAGCTGCCGGCGCACACAGCAAGGCTCCCGGTAAGATGAGCTTCAGCCCCGCCGCAAAAGCCGCGGCCTCTTCATGACGCATGTGAATCCAGTCGATCGACTTTCTTCGCCGCAACGCGTCGGTAAAGCCGTTGAGCGAGTCGCCGACCACTCCGTAGACGCGCTTCACGCCCGTCTTCTCGAGGGCTTCGACCAAATATTCGGATGCAGTTTTGCTCATCAACTTTTCTTTCCTATCGCAAGAACGTCCCCCGCCGAGGGTCTCCGCGGGACGGGGGTGCCGCGGAGACCCTCTCGGCGAAGCGAGGGACTGTGACGCTTCGCCGTTACGGCAGGAGTATTTTCAGTCACTTACGAGCCATGGTCCTCGAGGATCTTCAGATCGCTAACTGAGTAGGAAAGTGAGTAACGGAACCCTGACTCGATCCGGTTCGGCGCGAGCGCGTGGAGTTCTTCGCCATTCGCTTCCGGAAAATTGAGCTCGCCCTTCCCGATCCATGCGCCGGCAACGGTGAGATTGTCGGTGATCGACATCGCCAGCTCGTTGACCGCAGGCTTGTCCTGGTATCCGGCCGCCAGTCTCGGGAAGTATCGCAACAAGACCGTGGGTCGGCTGAGGAGAGACATTCCGTTTTCGACCGGCTTGTGCAAGGTGACGCAGGCTTCCGCAAGACGCTGGCCATGCGCGGAGAGGCTGGCGCCAAATCGGCTGCCGGACGCAACCGGCGCCGCGGCGGGGCCTGAGGCCGCAAAGGAGCGCGTCTGAAAAATGCTGCCCATTTTCTTTGGAAACCCCTGCGTCCAACCGCACGCAAGCGCGGCGTCATTGTCGACATAAATGTACGGACACCACATGACCGGCACGTCGCGATACATTGCGTCGACCAAAATAAACGCCTCGCGATATTGATAACGAGCCGGATCAAGATATTCGTCGTCCTGGGCCGTGAATTGCCAATCCAGAAACATCATGACGGCGTGACCGTTTGACTTCGGATCTCGGGAAAGACCATTCGGCAATGTCGCTGCCGTCGCGTCAGCGTCCGTCCAGAACTCGACTCCAACAGCATCGCCGGCATAGTGCCAGGGTGGTGGCGGAGTTAGTGCGGCCTGACCGAATGGCGATTTCGGAACTGTAAAGCCCTTTAGCATTCCCGCGTCCTGATGCATCACTTTCGGCACAGAGGCTACCGAAACCAGCCACAATTGATTTGATTGAAGTGCGTCGACTTGTTTATTCCTGCCGCAATCCAGAACGCGCTTGTTGGCATCAGCCACGATTGCTAGGCGGTCAGGTCTGCCAGGATCTCGATATCGGTGACGGAATAGGAAAACGAGAATCGATATCCGCGTCCCACCTTCAGCGGCCCCAGCACTTCCAGCTCTTCGCCATAGGCTTCGGGAAAATTGAGCTCACCCTCGCCGCATCCAGATGTTTGTGATCAGGAGGTGGTCCGAGACGCATCGAACGAGTTCATCCACGGCTGGCTTGTCGTGCATGCCCGCGGAGAGCCGCGGAAAATATCGCCGTCCCACAATCCGGCGATCGAGCAAGCCGACAAGACGCTCGGCTTTTTCGCGCAAGGTGACACGGGCTTGCACCAGCAACCGACCATGAGCGGACATGCAGGCGGAGAACCTGCCATCATGCGCGAGTGGCGCCGAAGCCGCGCTCGCGGTGGCAAAAGTGCGGGTCTGGTGTACAGCACCGAATTTTCTCGGATAACCCTGGATCCAGCCTCTCATCAAGGCAGCGTCGTTATCGGCATAACAATATGGACACCACGCTATTCGTGATCCCTTCCACATCGCGTCGAGGAGGACGCTGAACCCGCGACACTGATATCTGGCAGGATCGAGATACTCGTTGTTCTGCGCGGTGAACTGGTAGTCTGTGAAGAGCGCAACAGAGTGGCCTGGACATTTCTTATCAAGCTCGACGCCCGTCGGAAGGGTATGGACTGATACATCGGGATCATTCCAAAACTCCACCGCCAGGACGTCACCTGCGAAATGCCAGGGGGCGACGGGACCAATGCAGCAGCGCCCAGAGGGGACCGAGGCGCAGTGAATCCTTTCAGCATTTCTCGTCCCCACCACCAGTGGCGTATCAGCCGCGCATCATTTCAACATGAAACGTTCGCATCACGCCACTGTTCGCGACGCGCTTGCATGGACGCGCGATGACGGTTGATGGTTTGTACTTTTGCGCACCCGCGACGCGCCTCAGCGCTGCATTTGCAGATTCATGCAGCTCTGCCGACGGCATCATGTTGTCGTTCAGATCTGCCATGATCAGAAGCGATCCGACGACGACCAGGACGACGATCAGCACACCAAACGCCAGCGCCATCACGTTGTTGGTGTTGTCCGGCCCGCGTGGTGACGTGCAGGAAAAACACCAGGTGAATGCCCATCTGGGCGATGGCGAGGACAGTCGAGGCCGAGAGCAGACGCCGCCTGGCCAGAGCAGCGATGTGTTGGCGACCCAGAACGACGTGGCCGTGAGGACCACCGCCAGAACCAGTCCGATCGTGTAGACGAGCACGCCGGACGGACGTCCCATGCTTCCATGTCGGGCAGTGCTCGGCGCTGTCTCCGGGCGCGCGATCGTATCGCGTGTCGGTCATGGAAGCGACTCCCATCAGATAAACCACCGTGAACAGCCAGACCCAGACGATGTCGAGCGCGTGCCAGAACAGGGAGAAGCAGAGCAGGCGGCGCTCGCACGCTCGCGCGAAAGCCCTTGACCGCCACCTGGGCCATCATCACGACCAGCCAGATCAGTCCGAGCGGTGACGTGCAGCCCGTGGCAGCCGACAAGCGTGAAGAAGGCGGAAAGAAAAGCGCTGCGCTGCGGACGTCGCGCCGATGGCGATCATGCCGGCGAACTCGCGGATCTCGAGCGCGAGGAACGCGGCTCCGAGCGCGAAGGTGATCAGGGCACCCAGATAAGTGCCGAGACGTAGCGTCGCGAGCTGATCGGCCAGGGACATCAATCCGCAGGTGTAGCTCGAGGCGAGAAGGCAAGCGGTTTCGATCGCGACCGCTGCGTTGATTGAACAGCTGGGCGCCGGTCGGACCGCCTGCCGTCGCGTGCACGAGCACCGCGTAGCTCGCGAACAGCGCGGCAAACATCACGATGTCGCTCAGCAGGAAGATCCAGAAGCCGTAGGCGACCACGATCCGCTTTGGAGCGGGACCGGCTTCGCTTGCACTCGGCAGCGCCTCTTGACGGGACCTCATCATCAATTGCGACAGCGATGTTCATACTGCAACTCCTGCCTGGTGAGCCCGTTCGAACCGGGCAATCTGCTCGGCTGGCACCTCGATTTCCGCTTCGTCTGCGGAATGCGAAGGCAAGCAGCGTCACGAATGCGCCGAACGCCCCGACGCCGGCCATCCACCAGATGTGCCAGATCAGCGCAAAGCCGATGACGACGGCGAAGAAGGCGGTGACGAAGCCGGTGGCGCTGTTCTTCGGCATTTCGATCGGCTCGTACTTGCGCGCCTGCGTCGGCTGGTCCTGTTGTCGCTGCGCTCGCGCTGCTTGCTGTTCCAGAAGGCGTCCATGTCCGGCGACCTGCGGCAGCGACGGCAAAATTCCATGCCGGCGGCGGCGACGCCGTCGCCCATTCCAGCGTGCGGCCGTTCCATGGATCGCGCGGTCACTCGCGCAGCTTGTTCGCGGTCGCGGATCGACACCACAGAGCTGCACGACCTGGCAGACGATCGCCGGCGAGGATGACGACGGCGCCGACCGCCGCGACTATCAGCCACGGCTGCCAGCCGACAATTGTCGTAATGCTGCATGCGCCGGGTCATGCCCATCAGGCCCAGCACGTAGAGCGGCATGAAGGCGAGATAGAAGCCGATGAACCAGCACCAGAACGAGGCTTTGCCCCAGCGTTCGTCGAGCCTGAAGCCGAATGCCTTGGGGAACCAGTAGTTGTAGCCCGCCATCACGCCGAACACGACGCCGCCGATGATGACGTTATGGAAATGCGCGATCAGGAACAGGCTGTTGTGCAGCTGGAAGTCGGCCGGCGGCACCGCCATGCAGCACGCCGGTCATGCCGCCGATGACGAACGTCACCATGAAGCCGATCGACCACAGCACCGGCACCGTGAACCGGACGCGGCCGCCGTACATCGTGAACAGCCAGTTGAAGACTTTCGACGCCCGTCGGCACAGCGATGATCATGCGTCATGACGCCGAAGAAGCCGTTGACGTTCGCGCTGGCGCCCATGGTGAAGAAGTGGTGCAGCCAGACCAGGAAGGAGAGGACGCAGATCGCCATCGTCGCGGCCACCATCGAGCGATAGCCGAACAGCGGCTTGCCGGAGAAGGTCGCGATCGACCTCGGAAAAGATGCCGAACGCCGGCAGGACCAGGATGTAGACTTCCGGGTGACCCCAGACCCAGAACAGGTTGACGTACATCATCGCGATTGCCGCCGGCCATCGATCGTGAAGAAATGAAAGCCGAGATAGCGATCGAGCAGCAGCATCGCGAGAGTCGCGGTCAGAACCGGAAAGGCCGCGACAATGAGCAGGTTGGCGGCAAGCGCGGTCCAGCAGAAGACCGGCATGCGCATATAGCTCATCCCCGGTGCGCGCATTTTCAGGATCGTCGTGACGAAGTTTATGCCCGTCAGCAAGGTGCCGACGCCGGAGATTTGCAGCGACCAAAGATAGTAGTCGACGCCGACGCCGGGCGAGTACTGCAATTCGCTCAGCGGCGGATAACGCCACCAGCCGGCTTTCGAGAACTCGCCGACCGCCAGCGAAACGTTGATCAACAGCGCGCCCGAGGCGGTCAGCCAGAAGCTGACGGAGTTGAGGGTCGGAAAGGCGACATCGCGAACGCCGAGCTGCAGCGGCACCGCGAAGTTCATGATCCCGACCACGAACGGCATTGCCATGAAGAAGATCATGATCGTGCCGTGCGCCGAGAAGATCTGGTCGAAATGCTCGGGCGGCAGATATCCTTGCGCACCGCCGGCTGCGACCGCCTGCTGCGCGCGCATCATGATCGCGTCGCTGAAGCCGCGCAGCAGCATGACGAGCGCCAGTATGCATATACATGACGCCGATGCGCTTGTGGTCGACCGAGGTGAGCCACTCGCGCCACAGATAGAGCCAGGCTCCCTTCAGCGTGACGAATCCGAGGACAGCCACGCACGACCAGGACCATGAAGCGCCGTCGCGCCCATGATGATCGGCTGATGGAAGGGAATCGCGCTCCAATCAAGCTTGCCAAGGAGATTCATCGTTCTGCCCTCTGCGACGTTGAACAGATTGGTAGAGATGGATCGTCGCGTGCCGCATGCCGGCGTTCACGATGCCGTTGAACAGATCGGGGGCGACGGCGCGATAGGTGAACGGCGCGACCGCCTTGCTCGGCTTGACCAGATCGGCATAAGCCTGCTTATCGAGTGCCGGACCAGTTTCGCGCGTCTGGCGAACCCATTGCGCAAATCCGTCGTCCGTCACTGCATCGACCGTGAAGCGCATGTCGGAAAAGCCGTCACCGCTGAACATGGCGGACAGTCCTGCGATAGGTTCCGAGATGGTCGGCCTGCAGGTGAAGGCGCGTCACCATTCCGGACATGGTGTAGATCTGGCTGCCGAGCTGAGGCACGAAGAAGCTGTTCATGACGCTCGATGAGGTCAGCTCGAAGCTGATCGGCGTGCCAACCGGTACGACCAGCTTGTTGACGCTCGCGATCCCCTGCTCCGGATAGATGAACAGCCATTTCCAGTCGAGCGAGACGACCTGAACGTTGACAGGCTTGACCGTGGAGCTAATCGGCTTGCGCGGATCAAGGTCGTGTGCGCCGACCCACGCGACGCCGCCAACCAGGAGCACCGTCATGGCGGGGATCGACCAGACCAGCAACTCGAGACGGCCGGAATACGCGAAATTCGGCCGATAGCGCGCGCGCTCATTCGATGCACGAAACCAGAAGGCAACGCCAAGCGTGGCGAGGATCACCGGGATCACGATCGCCAGCATGATGCCAAGCGCGTTGAGCAGAATTTGCCGCTCGGCGAGGGCAATCGGTCCTTTCGGATCGAGCACGCCTTCCGTGCAGCCACCGAGTGTCGCGGCACCGATCAGGACGACGAGCAAGCAAACCGTATCGCATGTTAGACCTCGCTGAAGTTGACGGTGCAGCATGCGCTGCGGACGGCGCCTGGCAGGAGCTCGGCATGCACCGGATCCGCCGGTCCGGTCATCATGCGACGAACGCATGGGCGAGAATGAATCACCGCCATGGTCGATCAGGAGGGCCGCAAACAGCACGAACAAATAGAAGATGGAGAACACGAACAGCCTGTGAGCAGCGCGGCGATCGGCCCCAATGCTCCTGTTCAGCTGGAGCTGCGAGCAGAAGGAAAAGCGCCCCGCAGATCGCGGCGATCGCGCCATAGATCGTGCCCTGCAAACCCGAGTACCCAGGGCAGCTCCGAGGCGAGAACCAGGAGGCCGCTGTAGATCAGGATCTGCCGCGTTGTTGCAGCCCTTCCCGCGACAACCGGCAGCATGGGCACGCCGGCACGGGCATAGTCGTCGGTGCGATTGAGCGCGAGAGCCCAGAAATGGGGCGGCGTCCAAAGGAAGATGATGAGGAACAGCGCAAGCGGCTCGAGCCCGATGTCTCCGGTTGCCGCGGCCCATCCGATCACGGGCGGCAGCGCTCCGGCGGCGCCGCCGATGACGATGTTCTGTCGCGTGGCTCGCTTCAGCCACGCCGTGTACACGACAACATAAAGAGGATCGTGCAGGCCAACAATGCGGCTGCCGTGAGGTTCGTCGCCAAAGCGAGAACCACCACTGCGAAACCGCCAAGAACGAGTCCAAAGACAAGCGCCTCGAACCGGGAGACCTTGCCGCGGGGAATTGGCCGCATCGCGGTGCGGCTCATGATCGCATCGATATCGGCGTCGTACCACATGTTGAGCACGCCGGCGGCTCCAGCTCCCGCGGCGATGGCAAGAACCGCGGCAAGAGTGGTTAGCGGATCAAGTCGACCTGGAGCGCTGCTCAATCCGACGAGCGCGGTGAAGACGGCGAGCATCATCACACGTGGCTTTGTGAGGGCGACGAGGTCGGACACACTCCAATGATCAGCCAGCGGATGAGCGGAATCAGACGATAATGCAAAGCGAGCTCGTCTTTCCCCAAGCTGGCCAGCAATGGATTTGACGTTCATCTCGCTGCTCCGGATTCTTTCAAAATGAGAGCTGTCGTGTTCAGTTCGAACAGCCGTCAGTGCGTGCATTCAATATGCATCCTCACCGCTCGGCCGCGATTGAACGCGGCTGCTCGATTGGGGCCAATCATGCTCAAAATTGCTGTCAGCTGACGAGGAGTTCGGACCTGAAAAGCACGCGCCGCGTTTTTACCATCGCACGATTCAGGACAATTCGAGCACGTTTCGAGCAAGCGCTCCCGCCAGCTTTTCCTAAGGCAGATCATCGTTCGGATATCCGCAACGCGCCGCTCCCCAAATTCGAAATATCGACGAGGTCTGTTGCGTTTGCTTGGAAGCGGCCGCTTCGCCCTAACGGGGGGAGCTATCGGCTGGGGCGCGCTTTCGCTCTGGATGGTTGCGGCCGCCTGCTTTATCGCCCCCGGCATCTGTGGCACACGCGCGATCCGCCTATGATGGCTCCTGGGATCTCGCCTTCGTGACGCCTGGGGGCGCATGCGATCCCAGTTACTAACTTCGCAAGTCAATGTTTCCGACAGGCATCGTGAGCGCTCATCCCAATCTCGTAAAATTCAAGGTGACGCGTCGCGTAAATCCGGACTTCGGTTCGTGCGTCGGTGACGGTTCACGACAAATTTGCGTCCGGCACGGGCACCGGGCCTTTCGGAACCTCGGGTCAGCTGGGAAATGGAGCGGCCGCGCGGGAAGTGCGCGATGCACTGGCTACTGGACCGCGCAACGCAATTGACTTCGCATTGATGGGAAAGCGGCAGCACTCGGGCGGTCGCGCTTCGTCCTGCGCTGGCTCGGGAGAGCACGGTCACTACCAGCTGGCATCTTCGCTGGCGATTCGCCAGCGCCGGTGCTCGCTCCTGGGCGGCGACGCTCCTGGTATCACGCAGACCGCAACGCAACGAGTTCCGCCGAGCGATATCCGCAGATACCGTCGCGACGTGGACGAGAACTGGTAATGGCAGACGCATTCGACCAGACCGGACCAATCGCTGATGCAAGTGCCATTGGCCGATGGAACTCGGCCTTCGCGAAGGCGGCGAAGGCTGCTCCGTCGCTGCTGTACGCACTTCGCTTATGGGCGGCGGTGTGCCTCGCTCTCTTCGTTGCGTTCTGGCTCGAGCTCGACAATCCCTTTTGGGCGGGTACCTCCGCAGCAATTGTGTGCCAGCTGCAGCTCGGGGCTTCGCTGCGCAAGGGCTGGTTCCGGATGATCGGCACCGTGGTCGGCGCCACAATGATCGTGGTGCTGACCGCGTGCTTTCCGCAGGATCGCATTGCCTTTCTGGTGCTTCTTGCCTTCTGGTGCGGTCTCTGCGCTTTCGCCGCTACGGTGTTCCGCAACTTCGCGTCCTACTCGGCCGCGCTCGCCGGCTATACCGCAGCGATCATTGCCGCCGATAATCTCGGCGCGACCGGAGGCGCGAGTTCGGATGTCTTCCTGCTGGCGGTCACGCGCGCGAGCGAGATCTGCATCGGGATCGCGTGCGCCGGCATCGTCCTCGCCGGTACTGATCTCGGCGGCGCCCAGCGCCGGCTCGCAGGATCATTTGCAAATCTTGCGGCCGAGATCATGGGTCGATTTGACCGCATGCTCGCCCTTGCAGAGGCGCAACTGCCGGACACGAAAGCCGAGCGCCGCGAGTTCGTCCGGCGCGTCATCGCGCTCGACCCCGTCATTGATCAGGCGCTCGAGGAATCCAGCCACGTGCGCTACCACTCGCCGAAGCTGCAAACAGCCATGTACGGCTTGTTCGAGGCGCTGGACGGCTGGCGCGGAGTTGCGACGCATCTCGGTCGTTTGCCCGAGGCCGCAAGGCGGCAGGGGGCCCACATCATCCTGCGAAGCCTCCCGTCCGAGCTTCGATCGGTACCGGAGGCGGGCTCGCCGGTGCTCTGGATCGCTGATCCTTTGGCCCTGCGCCGCGCTTGCGAGGAGGCGGTGCGGACATTGATTGCCTTGCCCGCCGACACGCCATCGTTGCGGTTGCTCGCTGACGAAACGGCCAAGGTGCTGGCCGGCATGTTGCATGTGCTCGATGGATTGGCGCTGCTTGTCGATGCTCCGGCCAACCTTCGCCTGGCGCTCGCGGCTTCCGGCTAAGCGAACCCGATTGGTTGCCTGCTCTGATCAATGCGGCACGCGCATTTCTCGCTATCGGTGCTGTCGAGCTTTTCTGGGTCGCGACCGCCTGGCCAAACGGCGCCTCGGCGATCGTATTCGTAGCGGTCCTGGTTCTGTTGCTTTCGCCGAAAGGCGATCTTGCCTACGGCGGAGCTCTCGCATTCGCGCTGGGCATCGCTGGTGCCGTGGTTTGTGCGGCAGCCGTCAAATTCGCGATGTTGCCGGCGCTGCAAACGTTCCCGGCCTTTTGCGCCGCCTTGGGTCTCTTCTTCTTGCCGGCCGGCTTTGCAATGGCCGCGAGCCGGCAACCAGTAGTGACCACCGTCCTGACCGCCATGACGTTCAACTTCAACCCTCTCCTCGCGCCCACCAACGTGATGAACTACGACACCACACAATATTACAATTCCGCGCTTGCAATCGTCGTGGGCTGCGGCGTGGCACCGCTGGCATTTTTGCTGTTGCCTCCGTTGTCGCCGGCCCTTCGAGTGCGTCGCCTTCTCGCCTTGACCTCTCGTGACCTGCGTCGCCTCGCGATCGCTCCCGTGCTTCCGACACCGGACTATTGGGAGAGCCGCATTTACAGCCGGCTCACAGCGTTGCCGGATCAGGCAACGCCATTGCAGCGCGCACAGCTGCTTGCAGCGCTTTCCGTCGGCACCGAGATCATCGGCCTTCGCCAAATGGCTACGCACCTTGGGACGACCGCGGAGCTCGACGCCGCACTCAATGACATCGCGCTCGGACACAGCACTGAAGCGATCGCGAAGCTGCGTCAATTCGACGACCGGCTCGCCTCTACGCGTGAAACCGGCACTGAGGCAACCATGGCCCTTCGAGGGCGCGGCCGCATCCTGGTCATCTCCGAGGCGATTGCCGAGCATGGCGCTTACTTCGACGCAGGAGCGCCCGCGTGAGGTTTACCGAAATCAACCTCTTCGGTGTCTACGTTGCGCCGATCTCAATCATGATGATCGAAGCCTGGCTCATTACCATCGTACTGCGTCGGGTCGCTGACCGCTGGGGCTTGCTGCGGTACGTCTGGCATCCCGCTTTGTTCGTGTTTGCAGTGTACATCATCGTTCTTTCGTCCTTCATCCTGACCATTGCCGAGTGAGCTCGTCATGACTGTTGCTGAAGTTACATCGAAGCGCGACAAGGCGGTGGATGATCTCGACAGAGACGCCCCGTCACGCCCGCCGGAATCCCGCACCGCTACCAGGCGCAGTATGGAGATACGTCCATTTCTGATCACGCTGGCAGCGGTTGCACTTGCCGGGCTGCTGGGTTGGGCGATGTGGGGCGTCTACATGGGAGCACCGTGGACGCGCGACGCCACCGTGCGCGCCTATGTCGTCACGATGGCGCCGGAGGTCGCAGGGCGCATCGTCGAGCTACATGTGGTCGACAACAAATACGTTCGCAAAGGTGATCTACTGCTGGTGATCGATCCGACCAACTTCAGGATCGCGGTCAGCCAATCCGAGGCGGCGGTGCAGCAGGCGCAGGCGAACGTGCAGAGCATCGACGCTCAAATGAACGTCCAGCAGGCACAGATCAATGCCAGCCGAGGCACAACTACGGCTGGGGCGCGCCGCGCTCGTATTTGCACAGCAACAGGCCGAACGCTACCAAAAACTGGCGAAGGACGGCTGGGGCACCGTTCAGAATGCCCAGCAGTTTACGTCCCAGCTGCATCAGCAGGAAGCGACGGTGCAGTCTGCGCAGGAAAACCTCAATCAGACGCTGCGGCAAGTCGAGACGCTGAAAGCGCAGCGCCTGAGTGCCGAGGCGGGTCTCGCGCAAGCCAAAGCCCAGCTAAACCAGGCGCAGGTGAACCTCGAACGCACGCGCATTCTCGCTCCGGTCGACGGTTATGTGACGAACTTGTTGGCGCAGCTTGGCGACTACGTCAATGTCGGCGTAAACACCATTTCTCTTGTCGACGCCGATTCATTCTGGGTCGACGGATATTTCGAGGAGACGAACCTTGCTCCTATCCGGGTGGGCGATCCGGCTCAAATCAAGCTGATGGGCCACGATCAGATCGTGCGCGGTCACGTCGACAGCATCGCCCGCGCAATCAACGTTGCGAACGCGCAGCCCAACAGTCAAGGGGTTGCTACCGTCAATCCCATCTTCACCTGGGTACGCCTGGCCCAACGCATCCCGGTTCGCATCCATATCGATGAGGTGCCCCCAATGTCGTCCTTTCGGCCGGCATGACCGCCACAGTTGAGATCCACGATCGAGGTCGGACGCCAGCCAGGTGAATGCGGGCCTCTGTTCGAACGCGTACTGCCGCTCCCTCGCGCACGATGAGGCACGATCGTTCTATGCACCGCAGCGCCGTTCAAGAATAGCTCGAAGCCGCTATCGATGCTAATCGGGCGGCTGGCCCTCGAGACCGTCGGTACATCCATGACTACAGTTCTGACCAAATCGTTCCCGCAAGAAAAGCCGCCTGTAGGAACGGCGGTCCCGGACAAAAACGCGTCTTGATCGTCGGCGGTGGCTTTGCCGGTATTGCGGCAGCGCGGGCACTAAAACGAGCCGATGTCGAAATCACGCTAATCGACCGGCGTAATCACCATATCTTTCAGCCGCTCCTGTACCAGGTCGCCACCGCTGTTTTGGCGCCATCCGAGATAGCGGCGCCGATCCGTCAGCTCGAGGCGAAACAGAAGAACCTCAGCGTGTTGCTGGCGGAGGTTAAGGGCATCAATCTCGGAGCTCGCACCGTCGAGGCTGTTTGCCCGGGGATTGGCAGTCGAAAACTCGAGTACGACTTCCTGGTGATCGCCACCGGAATGCGTCCGAGCTATTTCGGTCATGACGAGTTCGCGCGGTTCGCGCCAGGCCTCAAGAGCCTCAACGACGCTGAGACGATCCGAACCAAGATCCTGAGTGCGTTTGAATTGGCTGAATCGACCGATGACGAGAAAGAACGCGCCCGCCAAATGACCTTCGTGTTGGTGGGCGCTGGCCCGACCGGCGTCGAGCTTGCCGCTTCGATCGCTCAACTGGTCTGCGGTGACCCTGCGCAAGAATTTCCGCAAGATCGACCCTGCCAAGAGCCGAATTGTGTTACTGGACGGCGGCGCTCGTATTCTTCCGACCTTTGCAGAATCGCTGTCGCGAAAGGCGGCCAAGCGACTGACCAAGCTCGGCGTTGAAGTTTCGACGGGCGTAAAGGTCGAGAAGGTTGACGACCAGGGCGTCATCGCGGCTGGCGTCCGCATTCCCAGCGCCACCGTGCTTTGGACAGCAGGCGTCAGCGCCTCGCCGGTCGTAAAAATGCTCGGAACGAAGACGGACCGCGCCGGGCGCGCATTCGTTGGCGCTTTCATGGACATCCCCGAGGCGCCCAACGTGTTTGTGGCGGGCGACGCAGCCACGATGACCCAGGATGGTCACCCCGTGCCCGGAGTGGCGCAGGCAGCCATTCAACAGGGACGATTTGTCGGGCACGTCATCGCCAACCGTGTCAGGGGACGCAAGGATGGTCGACCGTTTCGGTACCGCAACAAAGGCAATATGGCGGTGGTCGGCAAGAACTTCGCCATCCTCGAGGCCGGCCATTTGCGCAGCAGCGGCTTTGTGACCTGGCTGGTGTGGGCCGCGCTACACGTGCTCGCGCTGCCGCAGCTTCAGAACCGGTTCCGCGTTCAAACGCAATGGTTCTGGTCTTATCTGTCGGGGCAACGGAGCTCACGGCTGATTTCCGAAGGGCCGCGGTCGTCTGCGTCATAGTAGTAGTCAGGCTCGGTAGTCATCACTGCCGGATTCTGCAGCTGGTTGGGGACTGCACCTGTGGACGTCTCCATCATCTCCGCGCTCGCCGCCCTCACCGGAGCAGCTGTCGGCGGCTTGACGAGCGGAATTGCGACTTGGCTGAACCACCGAAGCCAGGTCCGCGCCGAGTGGATTCTTCACGAGAAGAGCCGCCGGCAGATCCTTTACAGGGATTTCATCGAGGAAGCCGCCAAGTGCTACATTGATGCGCTCCAGCACGATGAAGCCGACATTCCCGGCCTGGTCGGTGTTTACGCCGAAGCTGAGCAGCGATGCGGGCGCTGTCTTCAAAGCCGGTGGTCCATTGTGCCGAAGACGTCGCCCGAAAAATCCTGGACACCTATTTGGAGCCGGACAAGAGCTTCGTCGAACTGCGCGAAATGGCCATCGATGGCACGATCGATCTGTTGCGAGGCTTCAGCGACGCGTGCCACGACGAATTCGAAGAGATGCGGCCAATACGATTTTGAGCTTCAGCCTTCTGCTTTGCATCGGTTATCGCATTCGTCCTTCGCGGATGCCGCGTCGCCGCGCTTGCCGCAAGGCGTCAGATGCGCTGGCCCTGAGATCGGACCGTCTCGACCCAATTCGCGAACGCCTGCATGAACGCCTGCAGGAATTTACGGGTGCCGTCGCTGACGAGCTTGCCCTGCTCATCGAAGAGCTTGTCGGCATGGCTGACATAGGCTTCGGGCTGCTGCATGGTCGGCACGTTCAGAAACACGAGCGACTGCCTGAGATGATGATTGGCGCCGAAGGCCCCGATCGCGCCCGGCGAGCCGCTGACGATCGCACCAGGCTTGCGGTCCCAGACGCTGCTTCCATACGGCCTGGAACCGACATCCAGTGCATTCTTGAGAACGGCCGGCACCGACCGGTTATATTCAGGCGTGACGAACAGCACTGCATCAGCGGCCTTGACGCGCTGGCGGAACGCGGTCCATGGCGCGGGCGGAGCTGCGGTCTCAAGATCCTCATTGAAAAGAGGCAATTGCCCGATCTCGACGATGTCGAGCTTCATCGAAGATGGCGCGAGCGAGATCAGCGCATTCGCCAGCATCCCGTTGAGCGACGCCTTCCGCAGGCTTCCAACCAACACGCACACATTCATCGGCTTATCCATGGTCATTTCATTTCCAGCGTTAACACGGTGCTGTCGGTCGCGCCTATGCGGCCGCTGGAGATTTGATGTTCCTCGTGAAGTCAGGCTTGCGCTTTCCAGGAAGGCCGTAAGCGCCTCTTTTGCGTCTTCGGAGCGGACTTGCGCACTGAACTCTTCGTTCTCGGCCTTCATCGCCGCCTTGATCTGCTCGCGAAATGGCTGCTTCATGAGCCTCTTGCTGGCTTGCAGCGCTGCAGCCGGCTTCGCTGCCAACTTCCCAGCCGTTTCGGTCGCTCTCGCCAGGACGTCCTTGTCGGATACGACCTGGGTAACCAGACCCAACTCCGCGGCGCGCCTGGCATCAAAGGGAGCTCCCAACAAAATCAGCTCCGCCGCACGGACATGACCGATCCGCGCCGGCACGGAGCAGCTCGATCCGAATTCCGGCACGACAGCAAGATTGATGAAGGGCATCTGGAATTTCGTGCTCTCGCCCGCGTAGATGAAGTCGCAGTGCGTCAGCATGGTGGTGCCGCCACCGATCGCGGCGCCGTGGACCGCCGCGACCAATGGCTTGTCGAAGTTGACCAGCGCCGTCCATGAGTCTGGCCTGCGGAGATTCTCCCGGCCCCGGAGGATTCTTCAGAAAATCCTCGATATCGTTGCCCGCGCAGAACGAATCTCCCGCGCCGTGCCAGAGGACGACACGCGTGTTCTCGTCATTCGCCGCCTCGTTGAAGATGCCTGCGAGAGCCACGTACATGGCTGACGTCATCGCATTTCGCTTTGTCGGGCGGTTCAACTGGACGCGCAAGATGCTTCCGGCGTGTTCGGTAACAATATCATCCATTGGTCGAAGTCCTGGTCCCTTTGGTGAATTTCACTGCAAGTCGAGGTTCGGGGCGGCTCCCGCCGCCCCGACAGTGTCGTCACGCTAAGCCGCATGTTCCTTTGCTTTCGGAATGGCACCGCTTGCACGCAAACCATCGATTTCGGTCGCGCTAAATCCGAGCTGCCGGAGAACTTCCTCGTTGTGTTCTCCAATCTTTGGGGCGCGCTTCGCGGGCACCTTGGCGACGCCATGCACCTGAAGCGGGCTGCTGATGGTGGACGTCAGCTTGCCGCCGGCACCATTGAGCGGAACGATGATGTCGTTCGCCTGGAGCTGGGGATCGTTGATCACCTCTTGCGGCCCACGCACCGCTCCGAACGTCACGTGAACGCCATTGAACACCTCGTACCAATGCGCCATCGGCTCGGCACAGAAGATCTCGTCGAGGATCGCCGTGAGCTGCGGCATGTTCGCCATCAGCTTCGCCGGATCGGAGAAACGCGGATCGGTCAGAAGATCAGGGCGGCCGATGGCCTTGGCCGACGGCCTCCAGCTTGTCGGGCGTGATGATGAGAACGAACCAGGTGTCATCCTTGGCGCGATAGACGTTCATCGCCGCATTCGCAGGGTTCTTGCGATCGTGCAGCCCGAAGAATTTCGCATCGCACAGCGCGGCCTGGATCGAGACGCTTGCGGACCACACGCCTTCGGCAAGCAGCGAGGTCGTGACATGCGCCCCTCCCCGTGCGCTCGCGACGATACAAGGCAGTGACGATCGCCGAATAGAGCCCGACGGCGGTGGCATTGTCACCGCTGCCGGCCACCGGCCAGGTCGGCGGCGCGCCGGCATCGCGCGTCATCGACAGCAATCCGCTGCGTGCCCAGTACGACGTGATGTCGAAGCCGGGGAGATCCGCATCCGGCCCCTTGTCGCCGAAGCCCGTGATGTCCGCGTAGATCAGTCGCGGATTCCACCGCACCACATCTTGATATTCGAGCTTCAGTCGCGCGCGCGCCGGATGCGGCGTATTGACGATGAGCACGTCGGCCCATTTGACGAGCTTTTCGAGAACCTGCTGCGCGCTCGGGGACTTCAGATCAAGCGCCATGCCGCGCTTGTTGCGATTGGCGAGGTGCCAGGGGTAGGCATCCTCGGCGACCGGCTGCGGCGGCAGGTGGTTGCGCATGTCGCCACAGCTCGCCGCTCGGCGGCTCCACCTTGATGACGTCGGCGCCGAAGTCGGACAGGATCACGGCGGCGCTGGGGCCTGCGATGAAGCTCGCCAGATCCACCACTTTCAGTCCAGAGAAAATGTTGTTGCTTGCCATGGCTGTCCTTTCTGAATCGCTGCGTGCGGCGGCTGCTTCACCGACCACGAAACTGCGGCGCACGTTTCTCGAGGAAGGCGGAGGTGCCTTCCTTCTTGTCTTCGGTGGCGGCGCAGATGCCGAAGTAGGAAGCTTCCAGGGCAAGGCCCTCGCTTTGGCTGGTCTCCATCCCCTTGTTCGCCGCTTCCAGCGAGAACTTCACGGCGATCGGCGCGTTGGCGGTGATCTGCTTCAGGATCGTCTCGGCGCGAGTCGATCAGGTTGGCCGCGGGAACGACTTCGTTGACGAGGCCGATGCGATAGGCTTCCTGCGCAGAGATCGTCTCGCCGGTGAGGATCAGCTGCAACGCACGGCCCTTGCCGACCAGGCGCGGCAGGCGCTGCGTGCCGCCACCGCCGGGCAGCAGGCCCGAGCTTCACCTCGGGTTGCCCGAACTTGGCATGCTCCGCCGCGATCCTGATGGTGCAAGCCATCGCCGTCTCGCAGCCGCCGCCGAGCGCAAAGCCATTGATCGCCGCGATCACCGGCTTGCCGAGATTTTCGATCAGGTCCAGCACGCCCTGCCCGAACCGGCTGGACTCCTCCGCGTCGTAGGCGTCGACATGCGCGAGTTCACTGATGTCGGCGCCGGCGATGAAGGCCTTGTCGCCCGCGCCGGTGAGGATCACGCCGTGCACGGACGCGTCGGCCTTTGCATCCTCGAATGCGGCCTGCAAATCGGTCCAGGTCGGCGTATTGAGCGCGTTGAGCACCTTGGGCCGATTGACCGTCACGTAGGCGATCGAACCCTTTTTCTCGTACTGGACGTTCGCAAGCGCCAATGCCGCCCTGGGCAAGGAGTTGGGTACTGTTGCAGGCGAAGGGGTGAACGGTGCAGCTTGCGAAACCATAATCATATCTCCTGGATGGGGGCAGCCGGCGTCGGAGCGCCGGCCGCTGGGATGTCACACGAAGGCGCCGTGACCGGTGATGGCTTTGCCGACGATCAGATTTTGCATCTGATACGTGCCTTCGTAGGAGTACAGCGCCTCGGCATCGGCGAAGAAGCGCGCGACATTGTAGTCGGCGACGATGCCGTTGCCGCCCAGGACCTCGCGGCCCCATGAGACCGTCTCGCGCGATTTCGCCGTGCAGAACGCCTTCGCCAGCGCCGCATGATGGTCGCCGAGCTTGCCTTCGTCATCGAGCTGCGCCAGGCGGAGCATCAGGCACTGGCACGCGGTCAGATTGGCAAGCATCTTGGCGAGCAGATCCTGAATCATCTGGAACGAAGCGATCGGCTTGCCGAATTGCAGTCGCTCCTGGGCGTATTTGACGGTTGCTTCGAATGCGCCCATCTGGATGCCGGTTGACGCCCAACCCACCATGTATCGCGTCATCCGCAGCACGCGTGCGGTATCGCGGAACGAATTGCCGCCCTGCAGGCGGTTCGCTTCAGACACCCGTACATCCTTCAGCGTGATCTGGCCGTTCTGGACCACCTTGAGCGCAATCTTGTGCTCGATCTTCTCGACGCTGAAACCGGGCGTCGACTTGTTCTCGACGATGAATCCCTTCACCTGATTGTCGCCGAGATCGCGCGCCCAGATGATGGAGACGTCGCACCATGGCGCGTTGCCGATCCACCGCTTCTGTCCATTGAGAATCCAGGTATCGCCTTCACGCTTGGCCGTCGTGGTCAGACCGCCGCTCGTTCCCGAACCGACCAGCGGCTCGGTGAGGCCGAAGCAGCCGATCTTTTCCCAGCGCGCCATCGGCGGCAGCCATTTCTGCTTCTGCTCCTCGGATCCATCGAGATAGATCGAGCCCATCGCCAGGCCGCTGTGCACGCCGAAGAACGTGCAGAACGACGCGTCGACGCGCGCCAACTCCATCGCGACGAAGCCGAACAGCTTCTGGCTGCCGCCCGCGCAGCCGTAGCCCTCAAAGCCGAGCCCGCCGATGCCGAGCTCCTTGAACGAAGGCAGCAGTTCGAACGGAAACGCGTCATCGGACCAGTACTTGTTGATGACCGGCTGGACCTTGGTCTCCATGTAGGTCCGCACCTTCTTGACGACCGCTTTCTCCTCGGGCGTGAGAAGGTCGACCAGCTGATAGAAGTCGCCGTTGGGTACGGGCACCGGCTTCGGCGCGGCGGTCTTGCTTGCTGCGGTTGCGGTGGGCATTTGAGACTCCTTTGGCTGCGGCTTGAAAGCCGGAAAAGTTGAAGGACGTGTCGGATGTGTGATCGATCGCGCCGGCGGCGCCTGGTCTCAGGCGACCGGCGCCGTCGATTTCGTTTGGCTCGACTTGGCAACCTTGTTGCGCAGCTCGATCAGGCCGAGCAGGACTTCGTCGCGCTCCGCCTCCAGCTCCTCGATGGTGCGCGATCCGGCCTCGGCATGGACGCTGTCGATGAGCTTCTTTTGCACTTCCGGAGTCAGCACCGGCGAGCCGAGGGTCTTCCACCAGGCCGTCATCGGGCCGGTGAACTGCTGGAAGAAGTGCTCGATGCCGCCCGGACCGCCGCCGAGATGGTTGAGCATCATGCTGCCCATAACGCCCCAGCGCAGGCCCGGGCCCCAGGACAGGGCGGTGTCGACGTCGGCGGCGCTCACCACGCCCTCGGCGACGAGGTAATAGACCTCGCGCGCTCAGCGCCGCCTGCAGACGGTTGGCGACATGGCCCGGCATTTCCTTGTTGACGCGCACCGTCCGCTGCCCGATCGACGTGTAAAATTCCGCTGCGCGCCGGATTGTCGCTTCCGAGGTCTTTGCCCCGCCGACGATCTCGACCAGCGGGATCAAGTGGGGCGGATTGAACGGATGGGCGATGACGCAGCGCTCGGGATGGGACGCGGCGCCCTTCTGGATTTCGCTCATGGTGAGCCCCGACGAGCTCGACGCGATGATCACGTCGGGCGGCAGCAGCTCGTCCAGCTGCCCATAGAGCTTCTGCTTGAAATCGATCCGCTCGGGCCCGTTCTCCTGGACGAGGTCGGCGCCGGCGAGCGCCTGCGCGAGGTCGGCCGTGAACGTCAGGTTCGACTGCGACGCTCCGGGCGACAGGCCCAATCGCTTGAGCGCCGGCCAGGCGGTCTCGACGAACTTCCTCAGCGCGGCTTCCGCGTTCGGCGCGATGTCCGTCGCGACGACCTGCAGTCCCTTGGCGAGAAACAGCGCGGCTCCAGCTCGCGCCGATCACGCCGGTGCCGATGATGGCGATGCGGCGAATGGGCTTGGTTTGCGATCATGTCACTTCTCCGTTCGTGGATTTCGGCGTATGCGATGCCGGTGAGGTTGCCCTGTGCGTAGAGGAAGTTTCGTTCACCGGATCCATCGAGCCGTGCGGAGTAAATTGAGCCGGCGAAATCGGTCACGAACATGCGATCGTTTGGAATGTCGAGCGCGATACCGATCCCCTCCATGAGATGGGTCACCACGATCTCCGGCTCGGCAGGCTTGTTGTCGATCGAGGCCCGGTTCACCGTGTTGCCGCGCGGAGGGTCGCCGCGGTCGGTCCAGTAGAGAACACGGTTCTTGTGGTCGAGCTCGAGATCGATCGGCTCCGGCAGACCGTCGTAGAAGATCTCGATGTCGGACCTGGTCGCTGCAGTTTGGCCGGCGGGAATTTCGACATTGGCGCGGAAGATGCGGCCGAGCCCGGCATTGTCTGGGCCTTTTTGCGTCCAGTAGATATGTCCGAATTTCGGGTCGATCGTCAGCCCAACGCACCATCGTGTCTGCATCCCGGCTGATCGGCTTCGCCGCGCCCCGCCTCGATGAGCGTCTCCAGCTGCGAGCCGTCGAGATTGCAGCGCATGACGCGCATGCCCTCGCGGTCGCACCAATAGAGCTTGCCGCCTTTCTTATCGAGGATGATCTGCTTCGGAGTGTGGGTGTCTCCCTGTGCGACGATTGTCTTGCGGTTCTTGCCGTCGATGTCGGCGCGCTCGATGGACCCGTCATTCAGGCTCGGGATGCCCATGTTGGTCCAGTAGATATGGCCAGCCTCAGCATCGACGACGATGCCGTCGGGCAAATGGCAATCCGACACGATGGTCTTGCGGTCGGAACCGTCCGTATTCATGGAGTGAATGCGGCCGGCGTTCAGCTCAA